>UMAL01074874.1_pt1 | contig 107008 bp, 94 predicted proteins | sample 1963691 | NCBI WGS metagenome assembly UMAL01 (sample SAMEA4835914, study PRJEB28245) | human gut metagenome | biome: gut microbiome; material: fecal sample | place: Denmark | collected 2008
ATATGATGATCGTGCGTATCGCAGTGCGGTGTCCGCTGATGTTTCTTTTTGCGTTTGTCATGGCATTTATCATGGGTGGAAAGATGGCGTGTATCTTTCTTCTGGTAGTACCGGTATTGGGATTTGGACTCTATATGGTGATCCGTACGGCGATGCCGTTATTCCGTAAAGTATTCCACAAGTATGATGAACTGAACAATTCCATCCAGGAAAATATCAAAGGAATGCGTGTCGTAAAATCCTATGTGCGGGAAGAGTTTGAAAAAGAAAAGTTTGACCGGGCGGCAGGAGATGTCTGCGAGGATTTTACAAAAGCAGAAAAAATCCTGGCATGGAATAACCCATTAATGCAGTTTTCGTTGTATACCGTCATGATCTTTCTGCTGACGGTCGGTTCTTATGTGATCATTACAACGAAAGGTCTGGATTTAGATGTCGGACAGTTTTCCGCGCTTTTAACCTACAGCTTTCAGATCTTAAGCAGTCTGATGATGCTTTCGATGGTATTTGTCATGGTCACGCTTGCAAATGAATCGGCACATCGTATCGTGGAAGTCCTGAAAGAAGAGAGCAGTCTGAAGAACCCGGAAGAACCTGTCTATGAGGTAGCCGATGGTTCGATCGATTTTGAAAATGTAAGTTTTTCTTATTCAAAAAAGGCAAAGAGAAAAGCACTTGCGGATATCAATCTGCATATCCGATCGGGAGAAACGATCGGGATCATCGGTGGAACCGGTTCCTCAAAGTCCTCGTTGGTGCAGTTGATCCCGCGTCTTTATGATGCAACGGAAGGAACCGTAAAAGTCGGCGGTCTGGATGTAAAAAATTATGACATTGAAGCCCTGAGAAATCAGGTTGCCGTTGTATTGCAGAAAAATATTTTATTTTCCGGAAGTATCATGGATAATCTTCGCTGGGGTGATGAAAATGCCACAGAGGAGGAGATGAAGCAGGCATGTGAATTAGCACAGGCGGATGAATTCATTATGCAGTTTCCGGATCAGTATGCCTCCCATATCGAGCAGGGTGGAGCAAATGTTTCCGGTGGACAGAAGCAGAGACTTTGTATTGCAAGGGCATTGCTGAAAAAACCAAAGATATTGATCTTAGATGATTCGACCAGTGCGGTAGATACCAAGACAGATGCGATGATACGTCTCGCATTCAAAGAGTATATTCCTGATACGACAAAGATCATCATTGCCCAGAGGATTTCTTCCGTACAGGAGGCAGACCGCATCCTTGTGTTAGAAGGTGGCAGGATACAGGCAGTTGGAACACACGAAGAATTATTAAAAGAAAATGCGATCTATCAGGAAGTCTATGCTTCACAGAATAGAGGAGGTGAGACGGATGGAGAATAAAGAAATGCAGGCAGCACCGAAAAAAGGTGTTATCAGAAGGATCATCCGTACGTTGTTTTCGTTTTATCCGGTTTTGATGCCGGTTGTATTATTCTGTATTTTATTTAATGCTATTGTCAGTGCGATCCCGGCAGTATTTATGCAGAATATTATTGCAGTGATCGAGCAGAGCTATCAGAGCGGAGACTGGGAGGCAGTTGCAGGAAAAATCCTCGGGATGGCGGCAATCTTGGCAATCCTCTATGCCGTTTCCCTGATCGCATCCTTTACTTACTGCCGTTTGTTGGCAGTGATCACACAGGGTTCTTTGAAAAAACTGCGTGAAAAAATGTTTAACGGGATGCAGAACCTTCCAATTAAATACTTTGACACACACAGCCACGGAGATATCATGAGTTATTATACGAATGATATTGATACACTCCGCCAGTTGATCTCGCAGAGTATGCCGCAGCTTTTAAGTTCCGGGGTCATGGTCATTACGGTATTTGGGATCATGCTGTATTACAGTCTTTGGATGTCGCTTGTCATTGTGGCGGGTGTTATCATTATGCTGCGTGTCATTAAAAAAGTTGGTGGCAACTCGGCGAAATACTTTATCCGTCAGCAGGAATCGATCGGTAAGGTAGAAGGATATATTGAAGAGATGATGAATGGGCAGAAGGTTGTAAAAGTCTTTTGCCATGAAGAAGAGAGCAAGGCAGATTTTGATGCTTTAAATGAGGAACTGTTTGGAGTATCGGAAAGAGCAAATAAATATGCCAATACACTCGGCCCGATCTTGAATAATATCGGAAATCTGTTATATGTTGCAGTGACACTTGCAGGCGGATTGTTTTTAATGTTAAAAGTGCCAAATGTCAGCATTTCAGGACTGCCGTTTGCCATCAGCATCGTAGTGCCGTTTTTAAATATGACCAAACAGTTTGCGGGAAATATCAATCAGGTTTCCCAGCAGGTCAATGCGGTAGTTATGGGTATGGCAGGCGCAAGCAGGATCTTTGATCTGATCGATGAAGAACCGGAAGCAGATGAGGGATATGTCACCTTAGTCCGTGCAAAAGAAGAGGACGGAGTCATTCGGGAATGTAAGGAACGTACCGGAATGTGGGCGTGGAAACATCCGCACCGCGAAGAAGGAACGGTCACTTATACGAAGCTGACCGGAGATGTGCGCTTTTTTGATGTGGACTTTGCCTATGAAGAGGGCAAGACCGTGCTTCACAATGTGACGCTTTATGCGAAACCGGGACAGAAGGTTGCATTTGTCGGTTCGACCGGAGCGGGAAAGACGACGATCACGAATCTGATCAACCGTTTTTATGATATTGCCGATGGAAAGATCCGTTATGACGGGATCAATATCAATAAGATCAAAAAATCGGATTTACGCCGTTCCCTTGGCATGGTATTGCAGGATACGAATCTTTTTACCGGAACCGTGATGGAAAATATTCGTTACGGTAATTTAGAGGCATCGGATGAAGCGTGTATCGAGGCAGCAAAATTAGCCGGAGCAGATGATTTTATCACCAGGCTGCCGGATGGCTATGACACAATGCTGACCGGAAATGGAGAAAATCTTTCGCAGGGACAGAGACAGCTTTTATCGATCGCCCGTGCAGCAGTAGCTGATCCGCCGGTTATGATCCTTGATGAAGCAACCTCTTCGATCGATACGAGAACTGAGGCAATCGTGCAGAAAGGTATGGATGCACTGATGGAAGGCAGAACCGTGTTTGTCATTGCACACAGACTTTCGACGGTACGCAATTCGGATGTCATTATGGTGTTAGAACACGGCAGAATCATGGAACGTGGAACACATGAGGATCTGATCGCACAAAAAGGAAGATATTATCAGCTCTATACCGGAGCATTTGAATTAGAGTAGGGAAAAGGGAAAGACTATGGGAAAAATCGTAGTAGGAATACTGGCACATGTGGATGCGGGAAAAACAACCTTATCGGAGGGAATGTTATATACCAGTGGGGCAATCCGGACTATGGGAAGAGTGGATAACCGGGATGCCTTTTTAGATACCTATGCATTAGAGAGGGAAAGAGGGATCACGATCTTTTCCAAACAGGCAGTGTTCCCACTTGGAACCACGCAGGTGACACTGTTAGATACGCCGGGACATGTGGATTTTTCTCCGGAAATGGAACGTACATTGCAGGTGTTAGACTATGCGATCCTAGTCATCAGCGGAGCAGACGGAGTGCAGGGACATACCAGAACCCTCTGGAATCTGCTCAGACGTTATGAGATCCCGACTTTTGTATTTGTCAATAAGATGGATCAGGAGGGAACGGATGCAGAGGTGCTTTTGCAGGAGTTAAAGAATGTCTTAGAGGAAGGCTGCGTGGATTTTTCTACAAAAAGAGATGCGCATTTTTATGAGGAAACGGCAGTCTGCAGTGAGGATGCATTAGAAGAATTTTTAGAGACAGGAAGATTAAAAAAGGAGACGCTACAGGAGCTGTTTTTAGAAAGACAGCTCTTTCCGTGTTTTTTTGGTTCGGCACTCCGGTTAGAAGGAGTAAAAGAATTCCTAGAGCAGATGCAGGAACTGATAAAAGTCCCAGCGTATCCCGAAACATTCGGGGCAAAAGTCTTTAAGATCGCAAGGGATGAAGCAGGAAACCGTCTGACCTATTTAAAGATCACGGGTGGAAGCCTGAAGGTAAAAGCTGTGATCGAGGGGCAGAAGGTAAACCAGATCCGTATTTATTCAGGAGAAAAATACGAGGCAGTCAATGAAGTAGAAGCCGGAAGTATCTGTGCGGTGACAGGTCTGTCCGACACCTATCCGGGCGAGGGTCTCGGAGCGGAACAGGGGACGTATCTTCCGGTTTTAGAGCCGGTGTTAAATTATCAGGTGATCCCAACGGAAGGCGATGATCCGATCCTTTTATTGCCAAAACTTCGGGAATTAGAAGAAGAGGAGCCACAGCTTCATATTGTATGGGAAGAGGCATTGCAGGAAATCCATGTACAGTTGATGGGGGAAGTCCAGCTAGAGGTTTTGAAAACACTGATCTATGAACGGTTTGGCGCAGAAGTGGAATTTGGACAGGGAAACATTCTCTATAAAGAAACGATACAAAATACCGTGGAGGGAGTCGGACACTTTGAGCCGCTTCGCCATTATGCAGAGGTACATTTATTGTTAGAGCCGGGAGAACCGGGAAGCGGTGTGCAGTGTATGTCTGTCTGCAGTGAGGATTTATTAGACAGGAACTGGCAGCGGCTGATCCTCACACATCTGATGGAAACAGAGCATAGAGGGGTTCTGACCGGAGCACCGATTACCGATATCCGTATTACGTTAGTATCAGGAAAGGCACATTTAAAGCATACAGAGGGCGGAGATTTCAGACAGGCGGTGTACCGCGCCGTCCGTCAGGGCTTAAAGCAGGCAGACAGTGTTTTGTTAGAACCCTATTATGAGTATCGGTTAGAACTTCCATCGGAAAATGTGGGACGTGCCATGACAGATATCGAGCGGATGCATGGAACCTTTGGACTGCCGCAGACAGAGGCTGACAGAACCATTCTTACGGGAATGGCACCGGTCAGCACCATGCGGGATTACCAGAAGGAAGTCCATGCCTATACCAGAGGGAACGGAACACTGCAATGTACGCTAAAGGGTTATGCACCCTGCCATAATACAGAAGAAGTGCTTGCGGCAACCGGTTATGATTCGGAACGGGATACATTGCATCCGACGGGTTCCGTATTCTGTGCGCATGGAGCAGGTTTTCTTGTTCCGTGGTACGAAGTGAAGGAATATATGCATCTTCCATCCATTATGCAGGAAAAACCGTCAGATTCCCCCGAAGAAAAACAGACAGCTTACCGGGTGTCAAAAGAAACCGATGCATGGATCGATACGGAAGAAGTAGACCGCATTATCGCACAGTCCGTTGGTGCAAATAAAAAGCAAAAGACTCTTCCGAAAAAGAAAGTGCCGGAATATTATAAGTCCACTTCAAAACCGAAAAAGCAGGAAGTGCGGGAAGAATATCTGTTAGTGGATGGCTACAACGTGATCTTTGCATGGGAGGATTTAAAGGATTTAGCACAGGTAAGCATAGACGGAGCAAGGGGAAAACTCTTAGATGTCCTCTGTGATTATCAGGGAATGAAAAAATGTAATTTGATCGTCGTGTTTGATGCCTATCGGGTGCAGGGACACAAGACAGAGATCAGCACCTATCACAATATCCATGTGGTCTTTACAAAAGAAGCGGAAACCGCAGACCAGTATATTGAAAAATTTGCTCATGAAAATGGGAAAAAATACAACGTCACGGTTGCGACTTCCGACGGCTTAGAACAGATCATCATCCGTGGGCAGGGCTGTCGGCTGTTATCGGCACGCGAGTTGAAAGATGAGATAGAGCGAACGAAAAAAACATTGTTTGAAGAGCATCCGCAGGAGTCGAAAAAGCTATCCCTTTCCCTAAAGGATATGCTATAATGAGTGAAATGAGTCAAATCATAAAAATGAGGTGATTGCCATGCAGCTTGGAATGGATGTCTCTATCCAACAGACGCAGAAACTTGCACTTACCCCGCAGATGGAGCAGTCCTTATCCGTTTTGCAGATGGGAACCGAAGAATTGAACCAGTGTATTGAGGAAGAAGTTCTTTCAAACCCGATGTTAGATTATGCAAAAGAGCCTGAAAAAAAAGAGGTTCGCCGTTCGCAGGGGGAAGGGATCGGCTATTACAGCAGAAAAAAGACGGAAGATACCGATTATCAGTCGTATCTCAATGCGATAGCGGATGAAAAGAGCGAGGATACCGAATTAGCAGAATATCTGCGTATGCAGTTATATACAAAAAAAATCAGTCCACGTCGCCAGAAAATAGGCGAATATCTGATCGAGTGTTTAGAAGAGTCAGGATATTTAAAAATGGACATGGATGAGTTAGCAAAAGGCATCGGACTATCGAAAGAAGAGTTAGAGCGGGAAATCCGTTTTATGCAGACATTAGAGCCGTGTGGCGTTTTTGCAAGAGATTTAAAAGAGTGTTTGTTGTTACAGGTGGAGGGCGAAGAACAGATGCAAAGACAGGCACGTCTTTTGATCGAAAAATATTTAGATGAAATAGCACAGAATAAGATCCCGCAGATTAGCAAACAGACCGGACTTACAACGGCAGAGATCACAAAAACGATCCGGTATATTAAGGAAGAATTAGAACCTGTGCCGGGAAGAGGCTATGGATGTGCAAACAGAAACGAATACATTTATCCGGATATTACGGTAAAAGAAGATGAAAAAGGTTACCGGATCATTTTAAATAAAGAAAAAGTACATACCTTAGAACTGAACAGGGAATATTTACCAATGTTAGGGCAGGTGCACAGCAGCGAGGAAAATAAATATTTAAAAGAACAGTATCAGAAGGCAAAAATACTGCTTCAGAATATCGGAAAGAGAGAAGAGACACTTGCAGCAGTAGCAGAGGCGATCGTGGACTGGCAAAGAGAGTTCTTTGAAAAAGGAAAAGCCTCTTTAAAACCAATGAACCTTTTAGACATTGCACAGGAACTGGATGTCCATGAGTCAACCGTCAGCCGGGCAGTGCGGGATAAATATTTAGAATGCCGCTGGGGGATTTTTGAATTAAAATATTTCTTTTCCAATAAAACCTCCGATGGAAATAACTGCAATGTGCTGACCTGTATTCAGGAGATTATCCGCAGCGAGAATAAGCAAAAACCATTATCGGATGCAAAAATCGCAGAGCAGTTAGAAAAAAAGGGGATTCGGATATCGAGAAGAACCGTGACAAAATATAGAGAGCAGATGCAGATACCAAATACGCAGATGCGAAAGGAATATGTGTAAAGAAAAAGGCAGGAAATGCATGAGTAAGACACAGAGAATTGAAGAAAAAGTAACGATACATTATGAAAAAGGTCTCCATGTCCGTGTGGCAGCGACCATTGTACAAAAGGCAGATCGTCTGCAAAATGAATATAACGTACTCTATTCCGTACACAGAGAGGGACTGCACAACGTACCGCTGACCAGTATTTTATTAGTAACGGCGTTGAAGGTCAAAAAAGGTGAAGAGATCTACTTAGTGACCGAAGGAGAGCAGGCAGAAGAAGCATCAAAAGAGATGAAGCAGTTCCTAGAGGGTGATTTTAATATCAGCCCGTCAGAACTGAATCAGGTGGACAATTTGTTGCAGGATAATGTCATCACGGCAGAAAATGTCTACAGTAACATCGAGAGCGGATTGTTAGTCGTAGACAATCAGCACACGATCATTATCTATAATACAGAGGCAGAGCATTTGTTTGGGATTCCGGCAAGAGAGGTGCTTGGAAGAAAAGTGACGGAGGTTTTCCCGGATTCCAGACTTCCGGAGGTTGTAGACACCAAAGAACCGATCTTAGGCTATACGAGAGAGATCGGCAAATCGACCATTGTAGTAAATACGACACCAATTATTGAAAATGATGAGATCAAAGGTGCCATCAGTACCTTTGAAGATGTGTCGAGACTGGTACAGATTTCGTGGGAATTTGAAGAAGTCAAAGAGCTAAAGGAGCGATATCTTCAGATATTAGAAGCCGTGCAGGACGGGATCTGTGTGTTTGACAGAGAAGGTACCGTTACCTATATTAATGGTTCCTATAATGAAATTACCGGAGAAAATATTTCTGAGGGCGATAACATCCATGAGATATCTCCAAATGGAAGCCGTATGCGGGTCTTAGAAAAAGGACAGAAGATCATGGGCGAGATCAGCCAGAAGAAAAACGGCAAAAGCGTAGTGGCAAATATCGTTCCGATCATTGTCAATCAGCAGATCACCGGAGGAATTTCCGTTGTAAAAAATTTAAGTGAGATAGAAGAACTGATCGACCGTATCAGTCATCTTTCCGCAAAGACAGAATACTTAGAAGAAGAGCTGCACCGCCGTAAAAAATTAAACCCTGCTTTCAACCGGATCGTAGGAGTCAGCAACAAACTCTACGATGCCATGAAATTAGCGGCTAAGACGGCGGACAATAATTTTAATGTCCTGATCCGTGGAGAGAGTGGCACCGGAAAAGAACTGATCGCAGAGGCGATCCACTATTCGAGTGAACGTGCCACACAGCCGTTTATCCGTGTCAACTGTGCGGCAATCCCGGAAAATTTATTGGAAAGTGAAATGTTTGGTCATGTCAAAGGTGCTTATACCGGAGCGATAAAGACCAAGATCGGTAAATTTGAACTTGCTGATAAAGGAACCATTTTTTTAGATGAGATCGGAGAACTGGATAAATCCATGCAGGCAAAAATGCTGCGTGTCATCCAGAAAAAAGAATTTCAGCGGGTCGGCGATGACCGCACGATCACCGTAGATGCAAGAATTATTGCGGCAACGAACCGGAACTTAGAAGAATTAGTCGAAAACGGAGAATTCAGAGAGGATCTCTACTATCGTCTGAACGTCATTCCAATCTGGCTGCCGCCGCTTCGGGAACGCCGGGAGGACATACCGGTACTGTCGGAATATTTTTTGAATAAAATCGCAGAAGAATTAGGCTGTGAGCCAAAGAAGCTGAGTGGCGAAGCCATGGATGCCCTGATCCACTATTCCTGGCCGGGAAATATCCGTGAATTAGAAAACGTCATGGAGCGTATCAATATCTTAGCAGATGGCAGGGAAGTGCAAAAAGAAGATTTGCCACACTACATCAGTGAAAATTACCACACGGCTGTCAATGATGAGGTACCGTCAGAGGCAGTCACGGAAAACGGACTTTATGACGCAGGACTGTCCTTAGGAAAAACATCCGCGGAAGAGATCGTAACAGGAAATGACGAGATCATGCCATGGGAATATTATGAGCGTGAGATCATAAGAAAGGCACTCAAAAAATACGGAAGCTATAACGCCGCCGGAAAAGCATTGGGACTGACCCATAAGACCGTGGCAGCAAAAGCGAGAAAATATCACATAGAAGAATAACGTTGGGTAAAAATTCCCAACCTATAGTCATAATTCCCAACAAGACTTCACATTAGGAAAAAATCCCAAAGTGAAGTCTTGTTTTTTCGCTATAGGATTAGGGTGTTAAAAGGAGGTTTCTAGTTTTGGGGTTGGGAGATGCACAAAACCGGGTCTGTTTTGTTCCGTTGTACGAAAATAAGAAAATCTAAGTCTGCCTGAGTCAGGCTGTGATGGAGTGACGTGTACGTCTTAGACACCCCGTCCGTGGGGTGCTAAGACTTTTGCTGCCGTCCATGGCAGCAAAACACTATACATGAACAGGCAGACTAAGATTTACTAATTTTCTCACAAAGTCACAAAAGCAGTCCCGGTTTTGTGCAAGTTGCCAGCCACTAAGTTGTGAGCCATCTTTTGCCTCATAATAAACACAACCTTCCGTCTACAATCCGTCCAATCCAAAATCAAGATTTTTTAAACATAAAAAATAGTTATATAGTTATTTATATATATATATTTATCATAACCGTTTCGTCAGTAGTTTTTTATACCGGTTTTTTATGCCAGATCCACAGCGTATATGACAGCCGGCACCCGGCAGATATGACAGGAGACTTTTGTGCAATGGAGATGAAACTCAGGGAAATGCGTCGCCCACTGGCGGCGCATTTCCCGCATTCAGAGGTTCATCGGAATGGTCTGCACAAGGAACCTTGGAATATCTGCCGGGTGCCGGCTGTCTCAACACCCTGGAAAATATCTGTAAAATCCAAACTATCCTGATATGCCTAAACCCATTCATCAGATACTGCCTGCATAAATCCCCTAAACCCATATAAAAAATTCTCATCCAATTAAAAAAATATATGACTATAAAAAACTTGGCACGAAATTTGCTATATAAATAAACAACAGAAAAAAATAACGACAGGAGGTTTTAAAATGGCTACAAAAATATATCAGTGTATGCAAAAAATCAGTGACGCAATCGTAGAAAACAAAGACTTTTTAACAGACCTTGACAGAGAGATCGGTGACGCAGACCACGGTGTCAACATGGCAAGAGGTTTTACAGAGGTTATGAAACAGCTTCCGGAAGATGAGGAAGATTATGGAGTAGTACTGAAAAAAGTTGGTATGGTTCTTCTTTCTAAAGTAGGAGGAGCTTCCGGACCACTTTACGGAACCGCTTATATGAAAGCCGGAGCAGCAGTCAAAGGAAAAACATCCATTACTTTAGAAGATGCAAAGGCAATGTTGACAGAAGTCATCGGCGGTATCAAGATGCGCGGAAAAGCAGTCAAAGGTGAAAAGACCATGTTAGATGCATTAGAACCTGCACTGGATGCTCTGACAAAGGGAATCGAAAATGGTGATGATGCAGAGACCTGCTTAAACGCAATGTGTGAAGCTGCAAGGGAAGGCGTGGAATTTACAAAGACCATCCGTGCAACCAAGGGAAGAGCAAGTTACTTAGGAGACCGCAGTATCGGACATCAGGATCCGGGTGCAACATCTGCAACGATTACATTAGAAGCAATCCGGGATTTTTATCTGGAGAATAAATAGAGCAAACAGGAGAGAGGCTTGAAATGGTAGGAGTATTAATCGTATCTCATAGTAAAAAAGCGGCAGAAGGTATCTATGAATTAGCAGTACAGATGGCAGGAAAAGATCATCGTGTGGTAGCAGTCGGAGGAATGGAAGACGGAAGTATCGGAACCGATGCGCTCCGTATCAAAGAAGGAATCGAGCAGGCAAACGGCGGAGAAGGCGTAGTATTACTCGCAGATTTAGGAAGCGGTATCTTGAGCTCCCAGATGGCAATTGACCTGTTAGAGGAAGATATTCCGGTTCAGATCGCAGATGCTCCGATCTTAGAAGGAGCCATCAGTGCAGCAGTACAGGCAGCGATCGGCGGCAACTTAAAAGAAGTTATTGAAGCAGCAGAGTTAGCAAAACAGGTATCAAAGCTGGAATAAAGTTCAGAATAAAAAAATAAATGAGGTGAGTAAATGAAATCAGCAACATATACAATTACAAATAAGATGGGAATCCATGCAAGACCGGCAGCAGATATTGCAAAGCTGGTCGGAAAGCATAAGAGTGATGTAACCATAGCAACAGCAACAAAAAAAGCAAATGGTAAAAGCGTATTAATGTTGACAACATTAGGAGCTAAAAACGGAACAGAAGTAACACTGACCGTTTCTGGCGAGGATGAAGAAGAAGTCTTTACACAGCTTGATGACATGTTCAAAAACCATTTTTATGAGGACTAGAGGTGGAGCAGATGCATAAGACAGGTAATGTTGTGGTAGAAGGAGTAGCAATTGGAAAAATCCAATTTCTCAATGCAGACTATGAGGAACAGATCAAACGCTATATGACAGGCACTGAGGAAGAAGAAAAGAAGAGATATCAGGAAGCGCACACGCTGGCAAAAGATGATTTAGAAAGCCTGTTAGAAGACAGGGACAGCTTATCAGAAAGTGAAGCAGAGATCATAGAGGCGCATCAACTGATGATCGACGACATTACTTTTGAAGATGCGATCCTTGGTTATATCGAACAGAAAATGTCAGCACCATCGGCAGTCTTAAAAGCAGTCGATGATTTTAAGGCAATGTTTGAAGAGATAGACGATGAGTATCTGCGTGAAAGACAGAAGGATATCGTAGATGTCGGTAACCGGCTTTTAAGAAAATTACTTCATATGAAAGAGTTTTCCGTAGTAGGTGCAGATGTCATCTTATGTGCAAAGGACATTGAACCGTCCATCATGGCAGGACTTTCCGAAAAACAGGTCAAAGCGATCCTGTTAGGAAGCGGAAGCAAGACCTCTCATACCGTGATCATCGCAAAGGCAAAAGGCTTTGTGACCATGGTCGGTGTGGAGTTAGATGAGACGGAAATTGCAGATGGCGATGATATCATCGTAGATGCAGTCAAAGGCGAGATCATCTTAAAGCCTTCCGAAGAAGAGTTGAGCCGTTATAAAGAACAGGTTCAAAAACAGGAAGAGCAGAGAAAATATCTGATGGGCAAAGCAAAACAGCCTGCAGTGACAACGGATGGAAAAGAAATACTGGTATCTGCAAATATCAGCAGACCAACCGACATGGAAAAGGCAGTAGAGTATGGATGCCATGGAGTCGGACTATACCGGACCGAGTTTTTATTTATGGAATCGGCACAGCTTCCGGATGAAGAAAAACAGGTAGCAGCATACCGCTCCGTTGCAGAACAGGCAGGAGGTAATCTGTGTGTGATCCGTACACTGGATATCGGCGGTGACAAGCATTGTGACTGCTTGAGCTTAGAAGAAGAGGACAACCCATTTTTAGGTTTCAGGGCGATCCGAATCTGTTTACAACAAAAAGACATGTTCAAAGTGCAGCTTCGCAGTATCTTAAGAGCAGGACTCTATGGAAAACTGGCGATCATGATCCCAATGGTTACCATGTTATCGGAAATCTTAGAGACGAAGCAGTTGATCGAAGAAGTCAAAGAAGAGATGCGAAAAGAAAACATACCGTTCGCAGAAGATGTTCCGGTCGGTATCATGGTAGAGACACCGGCATCCGCAGTCATGGCACCGTTATTTGCAAAACATGTAGATTTTTTCAGTATCGGTACGAATGATTTAGTACAGTATACCTTAGCGGTAGACCGCGGAAACCAGTCGGTCAGCTATCTGTATGATTACTTCAACCCGGCAGTGATCCATTCTATCCACAGAGTGATCACGGCGGCACATGAGGCAGGCATCTGGGCAGGTATGTGTGGTGAGATGGCAGGAGACAAACTGGCACTCCCATTCCTGTTAGCACTGGGAATTGATGAACTCAGCATGAGCGCTTCCCAGGCACCGGTCGTAAAAGAACAGATCCGCAATCTTGAAAGTGGGATCTGTGATGTAGATAAGATCCTGTCACTGACGACCACCGAAGAGGTACGGGAATACTTACAGAGTCTGTTATAAGCGGTTGGTAAGAATGAACCTGGTAAAAAGTATCAATTGGGTAATAAATACCAAACAATCAGAACCCTAAAGCAAAAAGATGTGAAAAACAGAGGAAAAAAGTTGGCACGGTTTTTGCTTTATAAATAAGTAACATAAAAATCACAAAACGAAAAGGAGGAAATACCCTTATGAAGAAAATGATTAATAACCCAGACAATATTGTAGACGAGATGTTAAACGGAATGGTGGCTGCTCACCCGGATTATGTGAAAAGAGTAGACGGATGTGACGTACTTGTCCGTGCAAACGGATCACAGGGCAAAGTTGTATTGATCAGTGGCGGTGGAAGCGGACATGAGCCGGCACATGGCGGATACGTTGGAAAAGGTATGTTAGACGGAGCAGTAGCAGGTGCTATGTTTACATCTCCGACACCGGATCAGGTTTATGAAGCGATCAAAGCAGCAGACGGTGGAAAAGGTGTTCTTTTAGTAATCAAGAACTACACCGGTGATGTTATGAACTTCGAGATGGCAGCAGATATGGCAGCAGACGAAGGCATTGAAGTAGAAAAAGTTGTTGTAAATGATGACGTTGCTGTAGAGAACAGTACATGGACAACCGGAAGAAGAGGTATTGCAGGAACAATCTTTGTACATAAATGTGCAGGTGCATGCGCAGAAAAAGGCGGCAGCTTAGCAGAAGTAAAAGCAGTAGCAGAAAAAGTTATTGCAAATGTACGTTCCATGGGAATGGCAATTGCTCCTTGTACTGTACCGGCAGCAGGAAAACCAAGTTTTGAGCTTGCTGATGACGAAGTAGAGATCGGAATGGGAATCCATGGCGAACCGGGAACACACAGAGAGAAGATCCGCAGCGTTGCTGAGACAACAGATACATTATTAGAGAAAATTTTAGCAGAAGGCATTTACAATGCAGGCGACGAAGTAGCTGTTATGGTAAATGGTCTTGGCGCAACTCCTTTACAGGAACTCTATCTTGCAAACCTGAGAGTATCTGAGGTATTAGCAGAGAAGAACATCAAAGTAGCAAAGACATTGGTAGGCAACTACATGACATCTATTGATATGGCAGGATATTCCATTACACTGCTGAAATTAGATGCTGAACTGAAAGAACTTGTAAATGCACCGGCAGACACACCGGCATTCGTACAGGTTTAATTGGTTTGACATAAACAAGCCATAACCCCAAAATAGTATTACCCCCCTTTTATCAGACTGCCGTGGATTCCTTGCTCCACGGCAGTTACGTTTGACATATTTTGCAAAATCCATTACTATAATAACAGTACAAAGAAGTAAAACCCTGCCAAAGCAGGGCTTTTTCTTTCCTTTATCAGATGCAATAAAGATATAAAAAATATTTTGCAGGGTCTATAAAGTAACAGGAACTTGTAAACAGACAAAAAAGAAAGGACAGGAGTATGACATTTGGGTATTTATTAATTGCAGCTATTTTGTTTTCCTGTATTCTGGCAGACCGGTTTTCCGGTAAGTTCGGAATGCCTGCCCTTATTTTATTTATGGCAGTAGGAATGATTTTTGGATGTGACGGACTATTCAAAATTCAATTTGATAACTATGGGGTGGCAGAAAAGGTTTGTGCCGCTGCCTTAGTCTTTATTATGTTTTATGGTGGATTTAATACAAAATGGCAGAGTGCGAAATGTGTGGCAGTCAGAGCGACGATACTTTCCACATTAGGCGTTCTGGTCACGGCAGGGCTGACCGGAGTATTCTGCTATTTTGTATTACATTTTTCCTATGTAGAGAGCTTTTTGATCGGTGCCGTTCTTTCCTCTACGGATGCGGCAAGCGTGTTTTCTATTTTAAGGGGCAAACATCTGAACTTAAGAGATGGAACGGCTTCCTTATTAGAGATTGAGAGTGGAAGTAACGATCCGATGTCCTATCTGTTGACGATGATCGGAATTTCGCTGCTAGGAAATGCCGATACGGGAAATATTCCGCTGATGATCTTTATGCAGTTAGCATTGGGTATCTTAGTCGGAGTGGTAGTAGCACTGATCGGAATCGTACTTTTGACAAAGACGAATTTTATTCCGGAGGGATTAGAGACGATCTTTGTCATTGCGATCGTGATCTTCTCCTTTGGTCTGGCAGAGCTGATCGGGGGGAACTCTTATCTGAGCGTATATCTGTTGGGAATCTTGTTAGGAAACAGCCGTATCCGAAATAAAAATATCCTGATCCCGTTTTTTGACGGTGTGACAGGACTGGCACAGATTTTAATTTTCTTCCTGTTAGGACTGCTGGCATTTCCACATAGAATGCCGGACATTATGGTACCGGCATTATTGATCGCATTATTCCTTACTTTTGTGGCAAGACCGATCGCTGTATTTGGCATCCTGCTTCCATTCCGCTGCAGTATCCGGCAGTGTCTGCTGGTTTCCTGGGCGGGGCTTCGGGGAGCGGCATCTATTGTGTTTGCGATCATGGTCATTGCAGGCGGCGGAGATATCTCCTTAGACCTGTTCCACATCGTATTTATGGTGGCACTGCTTTCCGTAGCTTTCCAGGGTACGTTGATCCCAAAGGTAGCAGAAAAATTAGATATGGTAGACAATTCTGCGGATGTCAGCAAGACATTCAACGACTATCAGGAAGAATCGGCAATGACACTGATGCGAATGTATATCCCAAAGGGACATAACTGGGAAAACCACAAGATCTGTGAAGTCAGCATCCCGACCGGAGCACTGGCATTGATGATCAAGCGGGACGGAGATACGATGATCCCGAACGGAGATACCAGGATCTTAGCAGAGGACAGTGTGATACTCAGCGTTCCGGCATATGAATCGAAAGAGGATGAACATTTAGAGGAAGTCCTGATCGAAAAAAATAATCCATGGTGTGAGCAGCGGATACGGGAACTGAATCTGCCGCAGAATCAGTTGATCGCACTCGTAAAACGCGGAGAGGAAAATCTGATCCCAAGTGGAAGCACCAAGATCCACGAGGGAGATATTGTGGTACTGTATCGGTAATTACATAGTCAATCGGGCATAAAATGCATAAACTAACAGGAAGAACTGCTTTGGAGACGTTATGCAGGAGTATTACAAATTTATCAATGAGCCGTTGCCATATTCCTATAAGGCGATGGAGCCGTTTATTGACATTCAGACTATGTATCTGCACCATGATAAGCATTTACAGACCTATGTGGACAATCTGAACAGAGCACTGCGGGACTATCCGTTTTTACAGACCTTTACGTTAGAACAGCTATTGTGCAACTTAGAGAGTATGCCGATGGAGATCCGTACACAGATCAGAAATAATGCGGGAGGAGTCTATAACCATCGTTTTTATTTTAACGGATTATCAAAAGAACATGGACAAAGGCCACAGGGAGAGTTAGCGGAAGCAATTGACAGACAATATGGAAGCTATGAAAAATTCAAAGAAGAATTTACCGGAGCAGCACTATCGGTATTTGGATCCGGCTATGCGTGGCTTGTGACCGATCCGCAGGGAAAATTAAAAATGCTCACAACGGCAAATCAGGATACACCGCTTGCAGGAAATCTTGCACCGGTTTTAGTCATTGACGTCTGGGAACATGCTTATTATTTAAAACATTTTAATGTGCGGGCAGACTATATCAAAGACTGGTTTGAAGTCGTGAACTGGAGATTTTCAGAAGAACAATATAAGAAGAATTCCCCACAGGTCAGGGGACATTAGTCCTGACCTGCACGGAAGAAAATATTTTTATCTTTCAAATATCTGGCAAGATACACAAACGGGGTATCGGCAAGACTGGTCACTAAGAAAATGACATAGCTCGACAGTGCAATGGAAAGAATCGTTTTTGCACTGTAGATGCCCCAGAATGCACCAACGTTAAAAAGAATCGTATTCAGTGCCTGTGACACCAAAGTAGAACCGTTGTTGCGAAGCCATAAGAACCGACGGGCATCTCCCCATTTCCGGTTTGTAAAATCCCACCATTTATGATAGAGCCATACATCGAAAAGCTGGACAATGACATAGACTAAGATACCCACCAGCATGAGTCTTGGGGTATTAGAAAAAATGGTCTTCATGGACGGCATGACAAAATCATTCTGATTCGGTGTATAGAGCAGCCAGGACTGGCTGATACAGATAAAAATGACAGAGGTAGCAATCCCTAAATAAACGGCTTTTTGAGCCTCTTTTTTTCCGTAGAGTTCACTTAGGATATCGGTTACTAAAAATGTCGAAGCAAACAGGATGTTGCCCAACGTCATTTCCATACCGAAGGCATTGACGATGATCAGCACTTCGATGTTTGCCGCGATCGTTGCGATCGTGGTCCAGAGAAACAGTCCCTGCTCTTTAAAAAAGTAGAACGCTGCCAGTACAAAAGAAAATGTAATGAGCAGTGATAAGATTAACAGTAATTCATTTGGCATGTTGATTCCTCCTAAATTGCAGAACGTGTACATCTTCGCCCGAAGGACTTTTTACTCTATAGGATTAAGGTGTCAAAAGGCAGTTTCAAGTTTTTTGATTGGCAACTTGCACAAAGCCAAGTCTATTTTGTTCCGTTGTACGAAAATAAGAAAATCTAAGTCTGCCTGAGTCAGGTTACGATGGAGTGACGTGTACGTCTTAAACACCCCGTCCATGGGGTGTTAAGACTTTTGCTGCCGTCCATGGCAGCAAAACACTATCTATGAACAGGCAGACTAAGATTTACTAATTTTCTCCCAAAGTCACAAAAGCAGTCCCGGTTTTGTGCAAGTTGCCAGCCACTAAGTTGTGAGCCGCCTTTTGACACCCTGATCCTATAGAGTAAAAAAGGCACGCAAAGCGTGCCATACAGAACAAAATAGTTTGTGGCTTTTGCATATAGGAGCATCAGTCACAAAAAAATAGAAAATCAGAGGATTTTCTATCGAATCCCTAGTTTTGTTTAGAGACAGGATGGTCACGAACTGTCTTATGCAATTATTTTTTACGAGGGATATTATAGACGGTGGTCGCAAATTTGTCAATAAAAAAACAAAATCTTATGTTATACTAAGAAAGATAAGAGGCAATGAACGGAGAGAATGTATGAAAAAGAGAGATTTTCTGATCTTAAGCATCATTATTGTAGCTGCCATTGTGTTAGGAGCACTCTGTGGCAGGCTGGTATTGAACCGGGTTGTATGAAAAAAATATTAAAATATCTGCTGTTTGTTCTGACATTCTGTGTCGTCTTTTTTATCAGTTTTAAAATCAATATCCATCGGTTAGAATTTGCTCCTATGAAGCTGATGGAAACAGAGTGGGATGACAGTGTCGGAACGGTTTATGTGGATTTAGATTATGAGAATGAAAACGGAAATACCTACAATCTGTATGTTCCGGCAAATCTGGACAAAGAAAAAGAACAGTATCTGATCTTATATATCCACGGTGGAAGTTTTAATTCCGGTGCTAAAGGTGATGGAGATATCTGGTGCAGATATTATGCGTCAAAGGGATATCTTACGGCAAGTGTAGATTATACGCTGCAGAACCAGGGAAAAGAGGCATCTTTATTTCTGATGAATGAAGAAATCGAAAATGCAGTAAAAGCCATTAAAAAAGAGACAGAAGAATTGGGATACCGGGTCACCGGCATGGCAGCCAGTGGAGTGTCTGCGGGCGGAACACTGGCGATGAATCTGGCTTATGGTGGCAATTCTGCCATACCGGTCAGATTTGTATTTGAGCTGGCAGCACCGACTTATTTTGTGGCAGAGGACTGGGGCAGTCTGATGAAATCGGACAATTTAGGATCAGAAGAAGAATTTTACCGGATGATGACCGGAAAGGAACTGAGTGCGCAGGAATACCGGCAGGAAATAAAAAAAATATCACCGACATGTTTGGTCGGTGAGGATTCCGTACCGACACTGATCGGGTACGGGCTGAAAGACCACTGTGTTCCGGCAGATCAGAAAGAATACCTGATCGATGCATTGGAAAAGAATGGGGTATCGTATGATTATGTCGAGTTCCCACATTCAAATCATCTGTTATATGGAGATTTGGACAAAATGCAGACATTTATGGATTTATCCTTGGAATACTGCAAAAAATATTTTCAATAGAAAAAAGCAGGATTGTAGAAAGATACAAAAGGAGTAGTAAGTTACAATGGAAGAAAAAGCATTAGCAGGCGACTTTACGCAGGGGAGTATTGCGAATAAGCTGATACGTTTTATGATACCGATCTTAGGAGCGCTGGTACTGCAGGCAATGTATGGAGCAGTAGACCTTTTAGTGGTCGGACAGTTTGGAACAGATGCCGGGATCTCGGCGGTATCGACAGGAAGCAATGTCATTAATCTTGTGACATTCGTAATTTCCGAGCTGACGATGGGTGTGACGGTTCTGATCGGACGTTATTTAGGAGAGAACAGAAATGAACGGATCGGAAAAGTCATCGGTGGTGCGATCGTATTTTTTGCCATTATGGCTGCGGTACTGATGGTATTACTGTTAGCATTTGCCCCGCAGTTTGCCTCCTGGCTGAATGCTCCAAAAGAAGCGTATGATCTGACCGTTACTTATATCAGGATCTGCGGAGCGGGTATCTTATTTGTGGTAGCATATAATGTGATCAGTGGAATTTTCCGTGGTCTTGGAAATTCCAGACTGCCGTTAATCTTTGTGGCGATCGCATGTGTGGTCAATATTGTAGGGGATTTAGTCTTTGTAGCTGTTTTTAAAATGAATGTGGCAGGTGCGGCATTAGCGACGATCTTAGCGCAGCTTGTCAGTGTGGTCATGTCCCTTGCGATCATAAAAAAACAGCAGTTTCCGTTTCATTTTTCCAAAAAGGATATCTGCTTTACTTCCGAGATCCGCAACTTTTTAAAAGTGGGATTTCCGATCGCATTACAGGAATTTTTGACAAACATTTCATTTTTGATCCTGTGTGCGATCATCAACGGAATGGGATTAGAGGCATCCTCCGGCTATGGAATTGCACAGAAGGTAGTATCGTTTATCATGCTGATCCCATCCTCACTGATGCAGTCCATGTCAGCTTTTGTGGCACAGAATGTCGGAGCAGGAAAAGAGGACCGGGCAAGAAAAGCAATGCGTACCGGAATGTTGTTAGGAGTCACGATCGGAATCTTTGTATCGGCACTCAGTTTTTTCAGAGGCGATATTCCATCCGCACTCTTTACAGGAAATCAGGCATTCATAGCAAGATCGGCAGAGTATCTGAAAGGATTTGCACCGGAAGCGATCCTGACCTGTCTGGTATTCAGTTATATCGGGTATTTTAATGGACATGGAAAGACAATCCCGGTTATGGTACAGGGGATCAGCGCATCCTTTTTAGTGCGTGTCCCGCTTTCTTATCTGTTCAGTATACAAAAAGGTGCGACCTTAACAACGATCGGTTATGCCGTTCCATTGGCATCCGTTTACGGGATCATCTTTTTTACAATATGTTATCTGGTATTTTTAAGAAAAATGAAGAAGTGAAAAAAGAACGCCACATCCTAACCGATGTGGCGTTTAATTGCGTCAAAACTTTCTTTACTGATGACATGTTCCATCTTGCATGCATCCTGTGCAGCGATTTCTTTATCCACGCCAAGCGTCTCTAACCAGGTAGAGAGCAGAGTGTGACGTTCATAGATCATTTCTGCAATTTCCATTCCACTGTCTGTCAAAGTGATAAAACCGGAATCCGATACAAGAATATATCCGTTTTCGCGCAGGTTCTTCATTGCAACGCTGACGCTTGATTTCTTAAATCCCATCTCATTGGCGATATCTACAGACCGGACAACCGGAAGGGAATGGCTGAGAACTAAGATCGTTTCTAAATAGTTTTCTGCTGATTCGTTCATTGTCATGTGCAAAACCCTCCTCATTTGATATATTATAGCATACCTTAGGGTAGTTAATCAAACTTGCTTTTTGAGAAAAAGTTATCAATAAAGTTCTTGACAACTAATGATAGTTAGCATATACTAACATCGAAATAAATGAAAATCATTATCAATTAGTCTTACAGAAAAGGAAAAGAGGATGATGAGTATGCCATTAACGATGGTGCCGACAGGCGAACCAAATGTAATCAAAAAAATTGGTGGAAAAGAGGAAACAAGAAGATTCCTTGAGAATCTTGGTTTCGTAACCGGAGGAATGGTTACGGTCGTATCTGAGATTGGCGGCAACATGATTGTGAATGTAAAAGATTCCAGAGTCGCAATCGGAAAGGATATGGCAAATAAAATCTTAGTGTAAGAAAGAGGAGTGAACATGGCAACTTTAAGGGATGTACCGTGTGGAAAAACGGTCAAAGTCAAAAAACTTGCCGGAGAAGGTCCGGTAAAAAGACGTATCATGGATATGGGAATCACAAAAGGTGTGGACGTATATGTCCGTAAGGTAGCACCATTAGGTGATCCGGTGGAAGTTACCGTAAGAGGTTACGAATTATCTTTGCGAAAAGCAGATGCAGAAATGATCGAAGTTGAGGGCTAAATTTTTTTGCTCATAGGTTAGTAAAAACTAACAAATAATAGTTAAAACCAACAGAAATCAGGCATAACCAATCGCAATGAGATAAAATAGGAAAAGGAGTTTTAGAGAATGGCAGTAAAAATTGCGTTAGCGGGTAACCCGAACAGCGGAAAAACAACATTGTTCAACGCATTGACAGGTTCTAACCAGTTCGTTGGAAACTGGCCGGGTGTAACCGTAGAGAAAAAAGAAGGAAAATTAAAAGGTCATAAGGATGTTGTTATCATGGACCTTCCGGGTATCTACTCTTTGTCACCATATACATTAGAAGAAGTAGTGGCAAGAAATTACCTGATCAATGAGAGACCGGATGTGATCTTAAACATCGTAGACGGTACAAATATCGAAAGAAACCTGTATCTTAGCACACAGTTGATGGAACTTGGTATTCCGGTCATTATGGCAGTCAACATGATGGATGTCGTAGAGAAAAACGGTGACAAGATACATATCAATAAGTTAAGTGAAAAACTCGGTTGTGAAGTCGTTGAGATCTCTGCATTAAAAGGCACGGGAATTTCAAAGGCAGCAGAAAAAGCAGTCGCATTAGCTCAGAAAAAGACAGCAAATGTAAGAGTACACGAGTTTGACGCTGTAGTGGAAAAAGCAGTTGAAGATGTAGAGAACAGACTTGACAGCGGTGTTCCACAGGAACAGAGACGTTTCTTTGCCATCAAATTATTAGAGAAAGATGACAAGATCCAGGAGCAGATGAAAGTAGTTCCGGATGTTTCTGACATCATCAAACAGTTAGAGGACAGCTTAGATGATGATACCGAGAGTATTATCACAAATGAGCGTTATGTATACATTTCTTCCATTATTGGAGATTGCTGTACAAAGAACAAAAAATCAGAACTGTCCGTATCGGATAAGATTGACAGAATTGTAACAAACAGATGGGCAGCATTACCGATCTTTGCAGCAGTTATGTTTGTTGTATACTATGTATCCGTTACAACAGTCGGAGCACTTCTTACTGACTGGACCAATGACACACTCTTTGGTGAGTGGATCGTTCCGGGTGTCACAAGTGCATTAGAAAGCATTCACTGTGCAGACTGGCTTACAAGTCTGATCGCAGACGGAGTAGTTGGTGGAGTTGGAGCAGTTCTTGGATTCGTTCCACAGATGTTAGTACTGTTCATTTTCCTTGCATTCTTAGAGTCCTGTGGATACATGGCGAGAGTTGCATTTATCATGGACAGAATTTTCCGTAAATTCGGACTTTCCGGTAAATCCTTTATCCCGATGCTGATCGGTAGCGGATGTGGAGTTCCTGGTGTTATGGCTTCCCGTACCATCGAGAACGACAGAGACCGTAAGATGACCGTTATGACCACAACCTTCGTTCCTTGTGGCGCAAAACTTCCGATCATTGCATTGATCGCAGGAGCATTCTTCGATAATGCAGGATGGGTTTCCTGGAGTGCATACTTCGTAGGAATCGCAGCAATCATTTGCTCAGGTATTATTTTAAAGAAAACAAAAATGTTCGCAGGAGAGCCTGCACCATTCGTAATGGAGCTTCCGGCATACCATATGCCAACTGTTGGAAATGTACTCCGCAGCATGTGGGAGCGTGGATGGTCCTTCATTAAAAAAGCAGGAACGATCATTTTACTTTCTACCATCGTACTCTGGTTCTTACAGGGATTCGGCTGGGTAGACGGCAGCTTCACAATGTTAGAAGCAGAGCAGTTAGACGACAGTATCTTAGCAGCAATCGGTGGCGTGATCGCACCAATCTTTGCACCACTTGGCTGGGGTAACTGGAAAATGGCAGTCGCAGCAGTAACAGGACTGATCGCAAAAGAGAACGTAGTAGCAACCTTCGGTGTACTCTTTGGATTTGCAGAAGTTGCAGAAGACGGAGCAGAGATCTGGGGAACACTGGCAACAACCATGACAGCAGTAGCAGCATACTCCTTCTTGGTATTCAACCTCTTATGCGCACCTTGCTTCGCAGCTATGGGAGCGATCAAACGTGAGATGAACAATACAAAATGGTTCTGGTTTGCAATCGGATATCAGACACTCTTAGCATATGTCGTATCACTTTGTGTATACCAGATCGGTACATTAGTTACAACCGGAGCATTCGGAGTAGGAACTGTTGTTGCATTCTTATTCGTCATCGGATTCATTTATCTGCTGTTCAGACCATACAAAGAGAGTGAGACCTTAGAGGTTCACATGAAAGGAATGGCAGGAGCAAAATAGTAACAGACAACAATTCATCACAGAACGTGTAACAGGAGGCGCATGATATGGGAACAGTGATAGTAGGGCTTGCATTAGCAACAGTTGTAGGATTAGTTATCAGAAGTATGGTAAAAGACAAAAAGGCAGGAAAATCCTTACAGTGCGGATGTGACTGCGAACACTGCGGAGGACATTGTTCACATGAATAAAGAGGTTAGAAATTACCGCAGGACTAAGATGCAGAAAGAGCATATCGTTGAGACTTTGCGGGAAAAAGGATGCCGAATTACAAAACAGCGCCTGATGTTGATAGACATCATCTTAGAAGAAGAATGCCAGAGCTGCAAAGAGATTTATTATAAAGCAGTGAAGGCAGATGCAAAAATCGGAACGGCAACGGTCTACCGGATGGTAAATACCTTAGAGGAGATCGGAGCCATTACCAGAAACAGCATGTATCAGATTGCCTGTGCCAGGGAATGTGAAATAGAGGATGCCTGCACGGTAGAGTTAGACGATGATACGATTTATCATCTTTCTGCAAAAAAATGGAACGCTGTGGTACGCGAAGGATTAAAAGTGTGTGGCTACATGGACACACAGAATATCCGGGCTGTAACCGTCAGACAGTGTGAATGTGCAGGGGAATTCTCCTAGTAAAAAAGAACCAAATAAAGAATAAGGCTGCCGTATCTGTGGTAATCACAGATACGGCAGCCTTTTTGGTATTAGAAAATAATTTTTGGTTTATACTTTTATTGAGAAAAACTCCCCATTAAAGGACTTGATTTTTTTACGAAAGTTAGATAATATGTACCTAGGTTAGAAATAACTAACTAAGAAGGGAGACGGAATGAGCAAAGAAGTATTTCAGTTGGTTGGAGAAATGGACCGCGAAGATTTGCAGACACAGCTTGCACTCCAGTGTGCACCGCTTTTAATGGGAATTAAAATGTCAAATCTTCTGATCGTACCAAACCGGAATGTGTTAGATGTCTATGAACTGTTCAAAGATACCTGTATCAGTGTGGAACTGATCTACATGTCAGAACAGAAGACAATGTTTTTACTCTACCGCAGGGAAGAACTGGATATTTATCTTGAGTCAGCAACGACGAAAGAAGTCATGGAGCTTTTCGGATACCGGGGAATGACACCTGTTGAAATACGAAGAGAGCTGATTCACAGATATGAAAAATATGCGGAAGGAAACGGTATGTTCCCACACGAAATGGGCGTGCTGTTAGGATATCCGACAGAAGATGTTCTGGGATTCATTGAAAACCAGGGTAAAAATTATCTCTATGCGGGATACTGGAAAGTATATGGAAACCTCATGGAGACCAAAGCTCTTTTTGAAGAGTACAACAAAGCTAAGGAACATGTGATCACAATGGTATCACAGGGAATAGAAATAAGGAGGATTTTAAAATGAGCAAGATTACAGTAGCATACTGGTCAGGAACAGGTAACACAGAGGCAATGGCAGAGGCAGTAGGAGAAGGAATCAAAGCAGCAGGAAAAGAATGTGCGGTTGTTTCCATTTCAGATATCTCTGCATCTGATTTAGAGGGAGAGACATCTTTTGCACTCGGATGCCCGGCAATGGGAGCAGAAGTATTAGAAGAAGGCGAGATGGAGCCTTTCGTAGAAGAAGTAGAAAAATTTGCAAAAGGAAAAAATATTGCACTGTTCGGTTCTTACGGCTGGGGCGATGGTGAATGGATGCGTGAGTGGGAATCCAGAATGTTGGATGCAGGCGCAAACGTATTAAACAGAGAAGGACTTATCTGCCATGAAACACCGGATGATGATGCATTAGAAGATTGCAGAAGTCTTGGAAAACAGTTGGCATCTTTATAAGGAGATGATTTTTAATGAGCGTAGTAATTGTCGGAGGCCATGACCGTATGGTACAGCAGTATAAGCAGGTCTGCAAAGCGCATCGCTGCAAAGCAAAGGTGTTTACAAAAAAAGCAGGAAATCTCGGAAACCAGATCGGAAGTCCGGATGCCATCATCATTTTTACAAATACCGTATCACATCAGATGGTAAAATCTGCAGTGACCGAAGCAGAAAAAGCAAATGCAGATGTAATCCGCTGTCATACGAGCAGTAAAAGTGCGTTAAACGATATTCTTGAAAAATTAAAATAAGTCAATACAAGTGATTAAATTTAATCATTCTCAAAAACGTATTTTTATGGTAGGATGGGTACATGGCAAAAGCTGTGAAGAGGAATAGTAACTGCCCATCATTTTTCCAGAAAGCTGTCGGGAGATGCGAGACAGCAAAATGCGGACGGTGAACTCGCCTTGAAGCTGCGGACTGAACAGGTCGGTAAAGCCTCGGTAACGAAGAACAGATTTTGTTACGGCTTAACAGACAGTAGGTTTCGCCGGAAGCCCACCGTTAAAAGGGAACGGCATGATAGTGTCAAAGAGAGCGTACTGGTCACAGTACGAAGTAGAGTGGTAACGCGAAAGAATAATCTTCCGTCTCTACACCGCGAGGTGTCGGGACGGATTTTTTGCTTTATAGGAAATTCCCATAAAGCAAAAGCCCTTCGGGCAGAATCGCACTGCGGCGGAAAGGAATTGTGTCGCAGATGCGACCCGCCGCAGGCGGAGAATCCTGCAAGCAGGATTCTTTCTTATAAAGATCAGGAGGATATCATCATGGAACATGTACAAAAATATGAAAGACAATACTTTATGCCACCGGTCTGCGAATATGACTGGGTCAAAAAAGATTACATCGATAAAGCACCGATCTGGTGTTCCGTCGACTTAAGAGACGGAAATCAGGCATTGATCGAGCCAATGAGCTTAGAAGAAAAACTGGAATTTTTCGAGATGTTAGTAAAGATCGGTTTCAAAGAGATCGAAGTCGGATTCCCGGCAGCGTCCGAGACCGAATATGATTTTATGCGGGCGCTGATCGACCGCAATATGATACCGGACGATGTGACCGTTCAGGTGTTGACACAGGCAAGAGAGCATATCATCCGTAAGACCTTCGAGGCAGTCAAAGGTGCACCGCATGCTGTAATACATCTGTACAACTCCACTTCCGTAGCACAGCGTGAGCAGGTATTTAAAAAGAGCAAAGAAGAAATCTTACAGATCGCAGTTGACGGAGCAAAACTCTTAAAGACACTTGCCGATGAGACCGAGGGTAATTTTTCCTTCCAGTACAGCCCGGAGAGTTTTCCGGGAACAGAAGTGGACTATGCAGTGGATGTCTGCAATGCCGTGTTAGATGTCTGGAAACCGGATGCAGCAAATAAAGCGATCATCAACATACCGACCACAGTAGAAAATGCAATGCCGCATGTCTTTGCCACACAGGTAGAATACATCAACAAACATCTGAAATATCGTGACGGAGTGATCCTCTGTCTGCATCCGCACAACGACCGCGGCTGCGGAGTCAGTGATGCAGAGCTTGGAATTCTTGCAGGAGCCGAGCGTATTGAGGGAACCCTGTTTGGAAACGGTGAGCGTACCGGAAACGTAGATATCATCACACTTGCCATGAATATGTTTTCACACGGAGTCGATCCGGGACTGGATTTCAGCAATATGACAAAGATCCGTGAAACGTATGAGAGACTGACCAGAATGCATGTAGATCCTCGTCAGCCGTATGCCGGAGATTTGGTATTCACTGCATTTTCCGGTTCTCATCAGGATGCGATCGCCAAAGGAATGGCTTGCTTAAAAGATAAAGAACATAACAAATGGACCGTTCCATATCTGCCGATCGACCCGATGGATGTCGGACGTACTTATGATGCAGATGTGATCCGTATCAACAGCCAGTCCGGAAAGGGCGGAGTCAACTACATCTTAAAACAGAACTTTGGAATCTCACTGCCTGAAAAAATGCGTGAGGAAGTCGGCTATGCAGTTAAACATGTTTCAGATGAAGAGCACAAAGAACTTTCACCACAGTGGGTATATGATATCTTTGAAGATCATTATGTAAACCACACGCCATATTTCTGTATTTCCGAGTGCAGCTTTGCACAGGTAGACGGGATCATGGCAGAGGCAACGATCAACTGCGGAGACAAGAGTGCAGTGGTAGATGCAAACGGAAACGGACGTTTAGATGCAGTCAGCAATGCCATCAAGCAGTATTTTGGGATCAGCTATGAACTTTCCGTATACGAAGAACATGCACTTTCCCATGGTTCCTCCTCAAAGGCAGTTGCCTATGTAGGGATCACCTGTAATGGAAAATCCTACTGGGGCGCAGGAATGGACGAAGATATCATCAAAGCATCTATCCATGCACTGACCGTTGCAGTCAACAAACTGCCACAGATACAGTCCGATGAAAAATGCTTAGATGAGCGCCTGGTAGCAATGATGAATTATATGCAGACGAACTACCAGACCGTTACCTTAGAGGGAATGGCACAGCAGTTCCACCTGTCAACACCGTATATTTCCAAATACATTAAAGAAAAATCAGGAAAAACATTTGGAGAACAGGTCATAGCGATCCGAATGAAACGTGCAAAGACACTTTTGAAAAACGGAAATATGACGGTAGAGAATATCTCTCATGCAGTCGGTTATCAGAATGTGGAAAATTTCAGCCGCCAGTTTAAAAAGAATTTTCAGATGACACCGGTGCAGTACCGCAACCAGAACCGTGTTTCTTAAACCTTTTTAAAGATTTTGTGATTTCATGGAAAAACCGAAAAAAATGTGTTAAATTAGGAACGGTAAAAATCCGAACAGAGGAGGAGTGAAATCATGGCAGGAAAAAGAAAGAAGAAAAAAGGTCTTATCGTACTCATCGTTGTATTAGTCATTTTAGTAGCAGCAATCTGGGCAGGCAAAACGTTTGTCTATGACAAGGCAAAGGAAAAAGTAACGTCAGCCGTTGCGGAAAAGATGATAGAGGAACAGGTGCAGAATGACTCTACAGGTCAGTTGCAAAACGCACAGGATATTTATAATTCCATGAGCGAAGAGGATAAGCAGACGGTCAATGATATGATAGAGAGCAAGGTATCGCCACAGACCATTTCAGATGTCAGCAAATATGCAAAAGATCAGGACAAAGAAGGTTTGAAACAGTACGTCAAAGAGAAGTTTACCGAGAGCGAGATCCGGCAGATGAAAGACCTCTATAACAAATACAAATAGAGAAACAGAAATAAGTATCAAAGAAAAACATCAAAAAATATAAAAGAAAAATCCTCATAAAACAGAGACATAAGATCAAACTGTTTTATGGGGATTTTCGTTATTTAGATCCTTGCATGGAAGATCAGAAATCTTTTCTCGATTCCAACGCCTCCCGGAAACTCGGATGACAGTTCTCATTTTTCGTGATCTCTTTTCCACGTTCCATATTGCAGGTGATCCCGGCAAGTCTTGAGCAGTCAAAACCAATGCGGTCGGAAAAACGGGAATAGTAGATGTGGAACACAGGCTCTGTTCCGGCAAAAAATTCCGACCACGAACCGGTAGAAGCAATACATTTAAAAATCTTTGTTAAGCATTTGTCAATCTCATCACTCATATCCATGCCTTCCGCTTCTTTTGAAAAATGGTCAAAAAAGCAGGCAGCTAATTCAAATGCAATGGCAGAGGTATTTGCCTCCGATAAGGATTGCAGGATCGCAAGGCGCAAAGCCTCTAACTCCACAGCTTCTTCGGATTCATTTTTTGAGCGGTAATTTGTGACGCAGTCATTATCCACCCTGGCATAGATGTCGATCAGCTCATCAATGGAAAAAGTGCCCATGCCATAGGCACGGTTGAATACATCATCAAATCTGCCCTCGCGGTTAGCCTCTAATAATTCCTCAATAAATTCTTCATATCGTTCTGTATTATCTACAAATTCATCAAACATAAGAAACCTCCTTCGTACATAAAAAACATTATAAAGGAAACCGTACCTTTTTAAAAGATAGAATTTGCATATTGCATTTCAGAACGCATTTTTTATACTGAAAGTAAGAGGTTTTGCACAAAGGAGAGAACGATGGAACAATTACAGGAAACCTATGAAGCAGGCGGATTTGTATTTCGGACAAAAAAAGAGGCAGAGCTTGCACAGCGTGAGATAGAAGGAACGAAATATCTGCGTCAAAAACTCGATATGGAGAATCCGAACGCAGTCTTTTCCATATATCAGAATCTGATCGAACAGGATTTATTTGAAACACCGGTCGGTTATTGCTTTTTAAAGGAACTCAGAGATTATCTGCTGATGATCCCGGCAATTTCAAATGAAGAGGTTTTAGCAATTCCCATCCGGTATCCGCAGACAGAGGAAGAAGAGAAAAAGCAGAAGAAAGAGCAGAAAAAAGAAGAACAGCGGAAAGAGCGGCAAAGAGAAAAAGAAAAGGCAAAAAATAAGAAAGAACAAAAAAAAGAGGGCCAGAATTATAAGGGACGCTGCCAGTTCTTTATGGTCACTTCACTGATCCTTTTGATCTCCGTTGTGTCTATGATGCTGTTAGCGGCAACATCCGATAATGTCAATATTTTAAACTATGAGAATAAACTGATCGATAAGTATTCTTCCTGGGAGCAGGAATTAGAAGAGAGAGAGCAGGCAGTCAAAGAGCAGGAACAGGCATTAGAGGAAAAATAGTACGATCAGCGGCTGTTTCACATTTTTAACATAATTCTTTTTTATAATAAACATACTACTTAGAATATCAGGAGGCAGGATCATGGAACGCTTAAAAATACTGGTTGTGGACGATGAGAGCCGCATGAGAAAACTGGTCAGGGATTTTTTGGTAAAAAAGGATTTTGAAGTATTAGAAGCCGGCGATGGCGAAGAAGCGCTGGATGTCTTTTATAATGAAAAAAATATAGCACTGGTCATTTTAGATGTAATGATGCCAAAGATCAATGGCTGGGATGTGTGCAGGGAAATCCGTGAGAATTCCAAGGTGCCGATCATCATGTTAACGGCAAAAGGCGCAGAGAATGATGAACTGCTCGGATTTGAGTTGGGTGTGGACGAGTATATTTCAAAACCATTCAGCCCGAAAATATTAGTTGCAAGAGTGGAAGCCATTCTTCGCAGGGCAAATAAATACAGTGCAAACGATACGATCGAATTTGAAGGGATCGTTGTGGACAAGGCGGCACATCAGGTCACCGTGGACGGAAAACCGATCGAATTAAGCTATAAGGAATTTGAACTGCTGACCTATTTTGTGGAAAATGCAGGAATAGCGCTATCGAGAGAAAAGATTTTGAATAACGTATGGAACTATGACTATTTTGGAGATGCAAGAACGATCGATACCCATGTAAAAAAACTGAGAAGCAAGTTAGGCGACAAGGGCGAATATATCAAGACCGTCTGGGGTATGGGATACAAGCTCGAAGTATAAAGGCGGAAGCGGTATGAAGAAAAAATATTCAATTACGAGAAACATAGCATATACGATGATAGGGATGGTAACCGGCACAGTATTACTGTGCTGGTTTTTGAATAGCACCTTTTTGGAGTCTTTTTATACCGTCAATAAAGAAAATGCCTTATTAGAAGGTTTTCACACGATCGATAAAGCGGTCATCAACGACACTTTTGAAAGTGATGAATTCGACATTGCTTTTGAACGGATCTGCAGCAATGGAAACATCTCGATACTGGTGTTGAGTCCGGATGCACAGGTATTGCGTTCTTCGGCGGGCAATAGTGAAAAATTAAAAAATCAGTTCTATGGGGCATTATATGAAAGTTCCAATAAGCATGCATCCGAGGTCATCAAGACAACGGATAACTACATCATCGAAAAACAGCAGGACAGCCGGTTAGAAGCCGATTATCTGGTGCTGTGGGGGACTTTAGAAGACGGCAATCTGGTATTAATGCGTACCGCATTGGCAAGTATCAAAGAGAGCGTTATGATCGCCAATGAATTCTTAGCATATGTTGCGGTCATGGCAACGGTCTGCTGTGCCATTCTGGCAATCTTTGTCAGCCGTCGGATCACGGGACCGATCCTGCAGCTTACAAAAATCTCAAAAAGAATGGCAGAGCTGGATTTTGATGCAAAATATAAGCCGAACAAACGCCAGAATGAGGTGGATGAGTTAGGCGAACATATGAATATGCTGTCAGCCACGTTAGAGACTACTATTTCAGAATTAAAGAGTGCGAACAACGAACTGAAAAAAGACATAGAGAAAAAAGAAGAGATCGATCGGATGCGAAAAGAATTCCTATCCAATGTATCCCATGAATTAAAGACACCGTTAGCACTGATACAGGGATATGCGGAAGGACTTCAGGAGTGCATTAACGATGACGAAGAGAGCCGGGATTTTTATTGCGAAGTCATCATGGATGAAGCCGATAAGATGAATCAGATGGTAAAAAAACTCCTGACCCTGAACCAGTTAGAATTTGGTAATGACACCCTGACCATGGAACGGTTTGATCTGAATGAATTAGTCAAAGGTGTAGTAACATCTTCGGGAATCTTATTAAAGCAAAAGGATATTACCGTGACGTATCCGGAGGAGTCCGTCTATGTCTGGGCAGATGAATTTAAAGTCGAAGAAGTCATGACAAATTATTTGAGCAATGCGATCAACCATGCGGATTTTGAAAAACGCATAGAGATTACTTACGAGAAAAAAGAGGACAGTGTCCGGGTCTGCGTATTCAATACAGGAAACCCGATCCCGGAGGAAGATCTGCCGAATATCTGGGACAAGTTTTACAAAGTGGATAAGGCAAGAACCAGAGAGTACGGGGGCAGTGGTATCGGGCTTTCCATCGTCAAAGCGATCATGGAGTCCCATCATCGGGAATGTGGAGCAAAGAACCGGGAAAACGGTGTGGAATTCTGGTTTGAATTGGACAGGGATTGTGCGAATAACAGTTGATAAATTGCGAAAAATCTGTTAACATCATAAGAAGAGAGATACGATTTTAAGGAGAGAATCATGGGACGGAAAAAAGGACTGGTCAGTATACTGCTCTGCGGAGTCATGCTATCGACTGCGGGATGTGGAACAAAGCCATATGATCTGTCAAGCGAAGAACAGGAGAAGGTTGCAGCCTATGCAGCACATGTTGTAACCAGATATAATGACAGACAGGATGAAGGACTTATCAAGATCCAGCAGGAGGATCTTTCAGAAGACACGGCGGATTCTAAGACAACGCAGACCGATACAAAGGACAAGCAGGAGACTTCGGGAGATTCTGCAAAGAATACAACAGCAGAGACAGAAAAGCCAAAAGCAGAGACAGTATCTTTGCGACAGGCATTAAAGTTAGAAGATGGGCTGGATGCGTCATTTGAAAATTATGATGTAACAGATTCCTATGTAGAGTCAGATTATTTTGCCATGAATGCAACAGCAGGCAAGACATTTCTGGTAGTACATGTTAACCTGAAAGCAACAGGAGGAGATATCGAATGTGATATGCTCAAAAAGAATCTGAAATACAGAGTGGTGATCAACGGTGACAAGACGGTTGCTGCGCAGACCAGCATTCTTTTGAATGATTTGGGAACCTATCAGGGAACGATCGCAGGAGGCAGCGCACAGGAATGTGTACTCCTGTTTGAAACAGAGAAACAGAATGTAGAAAATATTACTTCTTTACAGTTAAAAGTATCGGATGGAAGCACATCAACTGTTTCCGAATTGCAATGATTACAGAAATTACAAAAAAGAATGAGCTTTTTCGGAAAAAATCGTGCAAATTATCTGAATGTCTGATATAATGTGAATAAGTATAGTGAGCAACTCGAGAGGAGAACGGATATGGATACAAATATTCTATTAGAGAACGGAACAAATGAGTTGGAAGTGTTGGAATTTACACTGGGCAAGAATCATTATGGAATTAACGTTGCCAAAATCCGTGAGATTTTGTCATATCAGCCGGTCACACCGATTCCAAATGCAAATCCTAGTGTTGAAGGAATCTTTATGCCGCGTGATGTTATGATTACGGTTATTAATTTAAAGCATTGCTTAGGATTATCAGACAGTACGGTAACCGATGAAGGATTATTGATCATTACAAACTTTAATAAGTTAAATATTGCATTTCATGTAGATGAAGTAATCGGTATTCACAGAGTATCATGGGCAGATATCATCAAACCGGATTCTACTGTAAATGCAGAGAACGACGGAGTATCAACCGGTGTGATCAAATTAGAGGATAAGTTAGTCATTATCTTAGACTTCGAGAAGATTGTGACAGACATCAGTCCGGAGACAGGACTTAAGGTATCCGATATTGATAACTTAGGAGAAAGAGAGAGATGTGATTCTCCGATCCTGATTGCAGAGGATTCTCCATTACTGAGTAAACTGATCACAGACTGTCTGAAAAAATCAGGATATACCAATCTGATCGTTACCATGAACGGACAGGAAGCATGGGATAAGCTGACAGAATTCCGGAGAAACGGAACAGCATTAGAAGATGTACACTGTGTCATTACGGATATTGAGATGCCATTGATGGATGGACACCGTCTGACCAAGCTGATCAAAGAGGATGATGAGTTGAAGAAGATTCCGGTTGTTATCTTCTCATCCTTGGTAAATGAGGAAATGCGTAGAAAAGGCGAGGCATTAGGAGCCGATGCACAGTTAACAAAACCAGAGATAGGTCATTTAGTGGAAGCTATCGACCGTTTGATCGATCAGTCCAGATAGTAATTCAATAAAGTTAGAATGAAAAAGGGATGTGATGATTGTCACATCCCTTAATAAGTACAGTGAGGTGAAGTTCCAATGGCGAATACAGAAGATTATTTAGACAGCCTGCTCAATAGCATTAATAATACCAATATGTCAGGAAAAAAGTCGAAGTCATATTCAGGCAGCGACCCGTATGATAATGCCAGTGAAGCATTCCGGAAATTTGAGCGTGAACAGGAATACAAACGGGAACAGCGCAAAAAGAGGGAAGAGGAACAGCGTTTTTTACAGGAATTTGAAGGCGAGTTAGAACAGGAAGATGTGGATGATTTTCTGCGTCAGTTTGAATTAGAGTTAGCAGAGGAAGAAGAGAATGAAGCTAATGAGTCCGTCAATACACAGAGTTCTGTAGATGAAAATGCAGGAAATATTGCAGACATGGTCAGCAATGCAGTTGAAAACAGCACTGCGGGCAGCAGTGCTACAAGTGAACAGACTGTATCGGGTGACACACAGGCAGCAGCATCGGCGGATAATGCAGAGTTTTTTGAAAACTTAGAAGAGATTGTATCCGATGCATCTGCAAATGATACCGATCAGGGCACACCACAGGGAACTTCTAAACAGGGAGAGATGTCAGGCGTTTCTGATGAGGGAGCAGCACAGGAAGCACAGAGTTCAGAGCCGGAGTATGCCGAAGAGGAGCCGATCGGAGAACTTGACAGTGCAAATGCTGATCTGTTAGAGCTTTTAAATGGGGTAGAGGGTGATGCAGACCTTTCCGAGATCGGAGACCTCTTAAATGCAGACTCTAATGATATTACATTACAGGAAACCGGAGCGGCATATGATGAAGGTGTAAAAGCAGCCTCTTCGGGCAGTGCAGCCACAGGTACGAAAGAAAAAGCGGATGACGAAAAGAAAAAGCCTAAGAAAAAGAAAGGTTTCTTTGCAAAGTTAGCAGCAACGTTGTTCGGAGAAGAAGAAGAATCCACAGATGTAGAGCATGTAGAGGTTCCGGAAAGTCAGGATTTAGAGAATATCTCCGATGAAAATCTTCAGATTCTCAAAGAATTAGAGGCCGCAGAGCAGGCAGGAGCTGCAAAAGAGGATAAGAAACAGGCGAAAAAGGACAAGAAGAAAGCCAAGAAAGAGAAGAAAGAAAAAGAGCCAAAGGAAAAGAAACCAAGAAAGAAGCGGGAAAAGAAGGTGAAAGAGCCAAAACCGGAAGAGCCGGATAATACGCCTCCACTTCCGAAAAAGCCGGTCATTTTAATCTTTTTAATGGCATTTTCGATTCTTGCATTAGTCCTTTTGATGATGAAACTGAGTGGAAAGAATTCTTACATAGACACCGCAAAACAGGCGATGGACAATGGCGAATATGTGGAAGCATATGAACAGCTGAGCGGACTGAATTTAAAGGGAAATGATCAGAAACTCTATAAAGAGGTGTCCACGATGGCAGCCGTGCAGGAACAGTATCAGGCATACCTTACCCTGATGGGAGCAGATAAGTATGATCTCGCACTGGATGCGTTAGTCAGAGGTATCGGACGCTATGACAAGGGACTTGATAATGCTAAGAAATACGGTAGAGAGGGTGAGATGAACCACCTGAAAGATCAGTTAGAAGAAGCCTTAGACCAGCAGTTTGGAATGAGCACGGACGATGCACGAAAGCTCTATAAGATCAAAGACCGTGAAGAATACAGCAAAGAGATTCAAAAGATCATCCAGAAAATGAATTTAGGACAGGAAGAAAAATGATAGCGATCATAGACTACGATGCAGGTAATTTAAAGAGTGTGGAAAAGGCATTGGCAGCAGTGGGACAGGAGAGTGTGATCACAAGAGATTTTCAGACGATCCTGTCGGCAGATAAGGTCATCCTTCCGGGAGTCGGAGCCTTTTCGGATGCCATGCATAATCTGAAAAAATATGACTTGGATCAGGTGATACGCGAAGTGGCAGAAAAAAAGATACCGTTACTCGGTATCTGCCTCGGACTCCAGCTTTTATTTGAAGAGAGTGAGGAAAGTCCGGGTGTAGAAGGACTTCACCTTTTAGATGGAAAAATCCTTCGGATACCGGATAAGGAAGGTTTGAAGATTCCGCATATCGGTTGGAATTCCCTGAATTTACAGAATCAGGGCAGGCTTTTTGAAGGGATCGAACAGCAGCCATATGTCTATTTTGTACATTCCTATTATTTAAAAGCAGCAGAGCCTGATATTGTAAAAGCAACAACGGAGTACAGTACCATGATTGATGCTTCCGTAGAAAAAGACAATATTTTTGCATGTCAGTTTCATCCCGAAAAGAGCAGTACGGTAGGGCTTAAAATGCTTAAAAATTTTGCAAATCTGCAGGGAGGTCAGGACTGATGTTTACGAAGAGGATCATTCCCTGCTTGGATGTAAATAACGGAAGAGTCGTAAAGGGAATCAATTTTGTTAATTTAAGAGATGCAGGAGATCCGGTGGAGGTTGCGGCAGCTTATGATAAAGCCGGAGCAGATGAAGTGGTATTTTTAGATATTACGGCAACTTCAGATGCGAGAGAGACCGTTGTGGACATGGTCCGCAAGGTTGCAGAAAAAGTATTTATACCATTTACGGTAGGCGGCGGTATTCGTACCGTGGAAGATTTTAAGGTGCTTTTGCGGGAAGGTGCGGATAAAATTTCCATCAATTCTTCTGCAATCAACAATCCGCGGCTGATCAGTGATGCGGCAGATAAATTCGGCAGCCAGTGCGTGGTAGTAGCAATTGATGCCGGAAAAAGAGCCGACGGTTCCGGCTGGAATATCTATAAAAACGGCGGAAGGATCGATGTCGGCATGGATGCCGTGGAATGGGCAATGCAGGCAGATCGGTTAGGAGCCGGTGAGATCCTTTTAACCAGTATGGACTGTGACGGAACAAAAGCAGGCTATGACATCGAATTGACACGTCAGATTGCAGAAAATGTTTCCATTCCGGTCATTGCATCGGGTGGTGCAGGAACTAAGGAACATTTTTATGAGGCACTGACAGACGGAAAAGCAGATGCAGCACTTGCCGCTTCTCTTTTCCACTATAAAGAATTAGAGATTATGGATTTAAAAAATTATTTAGCAGATAAAGGTATACCGGTGAGGAGATAATGCTATGGCAATGATCACGAATGACTGGCTGCCTGCTTTGCAGGAGGAGTTTAAAAAGCCATATTATAAAGAGTTATACCAATTTGTACAAAAAGAATACAGTACCGCGGTGGTATATCCTCCGGCGGACGATATTTTCAATGCACTTCATCTGACACCGTTAAAAGATGTCAAAGTGTTGATCCTAGGACAGGATCCGTATCACAACGTGGGTCAGGCACATGGATTGTGCTTTTCGGTAAAACCGGATGTGGACATTCCGCCTTCTTTAGAGAACATCTATAAAGAGTTGCAGGAGGATTTAGGATGTTATATCCCGGATAACGGTTATCTGGTCAAATGGGCAGAGCAGGGAGTGCTGATGCTCAATACGGTATTGACAGTGCGGGCGCATCAGGCAAATTCCCATCAGGGAAGAGGCTGGGAACAGTTTACGGATGCGATCATCCATGCCGTGAATGCACAGGACCGTCCGATCGTCTATATGCTCTGGGGCAGACCGGCACAGAGTAAGATACCGATGCTGACCAATCCGAAGCATCTGATCTTAAAAGCACCACATCCAAGTCCGTTATCGGCATACCGTGGATTTTTTGGCTGTAAGCATTTCAGTCAGGCAAATGAGTTCTTAAAAGAGCATGGGATCGAACCGATCGACTGGCAGATTGAGAACAAAAAGCAGGAAAAATAAAGATATTTACTTGTAAATATTAACAATCAGGGCTATAATGACGATATAGAGAATAGGAAGACTAGGTAGAACACGGATGTTCAGATTAATTTCAAAGGAGTGATATTATGGCAGGATTATTCGGAAGTAACAGTTCATTTGGCATGAGCAGTTTATTTGGTAACAATTCATCATCTGTATTGAGTGACTGGGCCTTTATCCGCAGCGGCACATATAAGAAGCTGATGAAGGCTTATTATGGTCAGGATAAGACCACCAAATCTGCAACAGAAAGTGCTAAGACAAATAAGACGAAAACAACAGCAGAGCGTGCCCAGACTGAGATCGAGACAAGTGCAACCGATTTAAAAAAATCTACAGATGCACTGATGGCAACCGGCACGAAATCTTTGTTTAAAACGACAGAGACAAAGGGCGAGGACGGTAAGGTAACAAAGACCTATGACACAGATAAGATTTACAAAGCAGTCAGCCGGTTTGTAAAAGATTATAATGATCTGATCGGTACTACAAACAAGAGCAGTGTCAGCGGTGTAAAGAATAACGTACGCAGCCTGACAGCTACGACAACCGGCAATGAGACTTTATTAAAGGCAATCGGAATCACGGTCAAAGCAGATAACAAGCTGTCTATTGATGAAGATACCTTTAAGAAAGCAGATATGTCAAAGGTGGAGGCACTGTTTAAGGGAAATACCTCTTATGGATATCAGGTAGGGCTCAGAACATCTTTGATCGACTATTATGCAGGCAGAGAAGCAGATACTTATAATAAGTATGGCAGCTACAGCACGACAAATACAGGAACCAATTTTAACAGCTGGTTCTAATTAACGGCGGGACAAAAACAGAATAGAACGACGGGAGCTTGTGTTACAGGCTGAGAGGAAGGTAGAACCTTCGACCGATGACCTGATTTGGATAATGCCAACGTAGGGATGTTTAGGAAATTATGTTTTCGTATTTCACGGACGGAAAGTTATCAAATCGGTAGCTTTCCGTTTTTTGGTTTGCAAAAAATTATTTATATAAATATTTTTTAATAAAACTCCATGAAAATAGCGTTCAAAGATATGATTCTTTGAACAGAACAGGAAGTGAGGAAATAAAATGGTAAAGATCAATGGAGAGAGTCTGGAGATAGCAGGCAGAACAATTGCACAATATTTAGCAACAACAAGCTATGATATCCGGCGGATCGCGATAGAGTGCAATGGAGAAATTGTGCCAAAAGCAGTGTATGAAACAACGATATTGCAGGATGGCGACAATGTAGAAGTAGTCAGTTTTGTAGGAGGTGGCTGAGTTGATACCGACAAAAGAAGAGATGAGACAGGCCTTAGAAAAACGGCAGGGCAAAGAGCTGCAGCAGCGTTTTTTTGCAGCAACCGTTGCCATCTGCGGACTTGGCGGCTTAGGGTCGAATATTGCAATATCCCTTGCAAGAGCAGGAGTTGGAAAACTGATCCTGATCGATTTTGACAAAGTGGATGTTACAAATCTGCACAGACAGCAATATAAGGCATCACAGATTGGCAGATATAAGACAGAAGCATTATCCGAAAATTTGAAAGAAATTGCACCCTATGTGGAGCTTGAAACACATATTGCCCGCATGACAGAGCAAAATGTTGTGGAATTGTTAAAGGAGGCAGATGTGATCTGTGAGGCTTTTGATGATGCACAGGCAAAGGCGATGCTGACCAATACGGTATTGGAAAATTTTCCACAGAAATATTTTGTGGCGGCTTCCGGGATGGCCGGCATCGGCAGTGCAAACCGTATTAGAACCAGACAGATCACAAAACGTTTTTATCTGTGCGGGGATGGAGTCAGCGACGTGGGAGATGACATTGGACTTGTCTCCTCGCGTGTGATGCTCTGCGCAGCACATGAGGCGCATATGGTCTTACGGATATTAGCAGAAGAATTTGAAGTATAAAGAAAGAGGTACGAACATGGATAACGATAAACTTGTCATTGGCGGACATGAGTTCCGGTCACGATTTATTCTCGGCTCAGGAAAATATTCTTTAAACCTGATCGAAGCAGCGATTAAAGATGCAGGAGCAGAGATCATTACACTTGCCGTTCGAAGGGCAAATACAAAGGAGCAGGAAAATATCTTGGATTTTATTCCAAAGGGAGTTACATTGCTTCCGAATACCAGTGGCGCAAGAGATGCAAAAGAAGCAGTCCGCATTGCCAGACTTGCGAGAGAGTTAGGCTGTGGTGATTTTGTCAAAGTAGAGATCATGCGGGATTCTAAATATCTGCTGCCGGATAACCAGGAGACGATCCGGGCAACAGAAATTTTAGCAAAGGAAGGATTTGTGGTCATGCCATATATGTATCCGGATCTGAATGCTGCCCGTGATCTTGTCAATGCCGGAGCGGCTGCGGTTATGCCGCTTGCATCCCCGATCGGTTCTAATAAAGGACTTGCAACAAAAGAATTTATCCAGATTCTGATCGATGAGATCGAACTTCCGATCATTGTGGATGCCGGTATTGGAAAACCTTCACAGGCATGCGAAGCAATGGAAATGGGTGCTGCTGCAATTATGGCAAACACGGCACTTGCGACAGCCGGAAATCTTCCGATGATGGCATCGGCGTTTAAAGATGCGATCGAAGCAGGACGTAAAGCCTATTTAGCGGGACTTGGAAGAGTCTTAACAAGAGGTGCAGCCGCATCTGACCCGTTGACAGGTTTTCTGCGTGATTAGGAGGGAAAGATTTTGGAAAATCAGTTTTTTGTAGATTCAGAATATTTGTCAAAAGAAGCCTTAGAGCGGAAACACCGTTTAGAAACAGACCCGTCTTTTCGAAAAAACCATATGGAGTATCTGCCGGGAATGGAGCAGATTGATTCTAATGTCTGTTCCGAGGTAATGGGACAGGTTCAGACTTATGATTATGAAAAATATACGGCAAAAGATGTGCGGGCAGCATTAGAGCATGCAACCTGTACGGTAGAGGATTTTAAAGCGTTATTATCCCCGGCGGCAGAATCTTTTTTAGAGCAGATGGCAGAACGTGCGAGATTAGAGACCGGGAAACATTTTGGCAATACGGTATATCTGTTTACTCCTTTATATATTGCTAATTATTGTGAAAATTATTGCGTTTACTGCGGTTTTAACTGTTATAACCATATCAGCCGTATGAAACTCAGTATGGAGCAGATCGAACATGAGATGCAGGTCATTGCAGACAGTGGAATGGAAGAAATCCTGATCCTGACCGGAGAGAGCAGGAGTAAGAGTGATGTGGCTTACATAGGAGAAGCCTGTAAGTTAGCAAGAAAATATTTCCGCATGGTGGGACTTGAAATTTATCCGGTCAATACGGAGGAGTACCGTTATCTTCATGAGTGCGGAGCAGATTATGTCACTGTCTTTCAGGAAACATACGATGCAAAAAAATATGAAACCCTGCACTTAGCAGGACACAAACGTGTATGGCCCTACCGCTTTGACGCACAGGAGAGGGCATTGATGGGGGGGATGCGTGGAGTTGCATTTTCAGCACTGTTAGGACTTTCGGATTTTCGTAAAGATGCGCTTGCAAGTGCACTGCATGTATACTATTTGCAGCGTAAATATCCGCATGCAGAAATGTCCTTATCCTGTCCGAGACTTCGTCCGATCATCAATAACGATAAGATCAATCCGTTAGATGTGCATGAAAAGCAGCTTTGCCAGATCCTCTGTGCGTATCGTATTTTTTTGCCGTTTGTGGGAATTACGGTATCTTCCCGTGAGAGTGCAGAATTCCGTAACGGAATTGTGAAGATCGCAGCAACAAAAGTCTCCGCGGGAGTTTCTACCGGCATCGGAGACCATGAGAGCAAATACAGTGGAAAGGAGACAGGCTGTAAACAGGGCGATGAGCAGTTTGAGATTGACGACAGCCGAAGCCTTGAGAAAATGTATCAGGATATGTCCGGGGAAGGTTTGCAGCCTGTGCTGAATGATTATCTCTATGTCTGATATCTTATGTGTTACAAACCGTAGTCTTTGTAAAGAAGATTTTCTTGTCCGGATTGAAAAGATTGCCAAGACAGAAGCGGCAGGAATCATTTTGCGGGAAAAAGACCTGAGCAAAGAGGAATATCAGGCATTGGCAGAAAAGGTACTTGCTATATGCCAAAGGCAAAAAATGCAATGCATATTGCACACACATACAAATGTTGCAAGAAAACTTGCATGTAATGCCATACATCTGCCGATGCCGATACTTCGCACTCTGTCGAAAGAAGAACGGGATGCATTTCAGATACTTGGAGCTTCTTGCCATTCCTTAGAAGAAGCAGTAGAAGCCGAAAACCTTGGCTGTACCTATATAACGGCAGGTCATATCTATGAAACCGATTGTAAGAAAGGCTTGCCCGGAAGAGGTGTTGAATTTTTAAGAAATATCTGTGAAGCAGTTTCCATACCGGTGTATGCCATTGGTGGAATCAATCCGGAGAATCTCTGCGAAGTAAAAAAAGCCGGGGCAGCCGGCGGGTGTATCATGAGTGGATGGATGCAGTGTGAAGATGTGCGGGAATATCTGAAATGCTTAAAGCATGATAAGTAAATAATACAAGCAGCTCCCCAGTCAGATAGGATTCAAAAACATTTTTTCTTCTGACAACAAATTGCAACGATACAAATCAAATATGGAAAGTTTCTTTTTGTGCAATGGAGATGAAACTTAAGAAAGCGTGAAGTCCACTGGCTTCACGCTTTCTGCTTTATAAGGTTCATCGGAATATTATGCACAAGGAAACTTGGAATAATTGATTTGTATCATAGCCAAGTTGTATCAATCATTTTTTTAATGTTTTCTAGTTATCATTCTCATCATCCGATGACATCGAATACACCTGACGTTTTCTTGCCATCTCATCACTTTCGAGATACTCATCATAAGTTGTAATCTTATCGATAATAGTACCGTTTGGAAGGATCTCCATAATACGGTTCGCAGTGGTCTGGACGATCTGGTGGTCTCTGGATGCAAAGAGCAGAACACCAGGGAACTTGATCAGACCATTGTTCAAAGCAGTAATGGATTCCATGTCTAAGTGGTCGGTCGGCTCATCTAAGATGAGGACATTAGAAGCCTCGATCATCATACGGGAGAGCAGTACACGAACTTTCTCACCACCGGAAAGCACACGCATTTTCTTGACTCCGTCATCTCCGGCAAATAACATTCTGCCTAAGAAACCGCGGACATAAGTGGCATCCTTGATCTCAGAGAACTGTGTCAGCCAGTCAACGATCGCTAAATCTGTATCAAAGATTTCTGTATTGTCTTTTGGGAAATAAGACTGTGAGGTTGTTACACCCCACTTGTAGGTTCCCTCATCCGGTTCCATTTCTCCGGTTAAAATTTTAAAGAGAACCGTTTTTGCAAATTCATTTCCACCGACAAAAGCGATCTTATCATCATGTCCGACGATAAAGGAAATATTATCTAATACTTTTTCACCATCAATTGTTTTGCTCAATCCTTCTACAGTCAGGACTTCGTTGCCGATCTCACGCTCCGGACGGAAATCAATATAAGGATATTTTCTGCTCGAAGGCTTGATCTCATCCAACTGGATCTTTTCAAGCGCTTTCTTTCTGGAAGTTGCCTGTTTGGATTTAGAAGCATTCGCAGAGAAACGGGAGATAAATTCCTGCAGCTCTTTGATCTTTTCTTCTTTTTTCTTGTTGGCTTCCTTCATTTGTTTCATTAAAAGCTGGCTGGACTCATACCAGAAATCATAGTTACCTGCATAGAGCTGGATCTTTCCATAATCGATATCAGCCGTATGGGTGCAGACTTTATTCAGGAAATAACGGTCATGGGAAACCACGATCACGGTATTTTCAAAATTGATCAAAAATTCCTCTAACCAGGCAATGGCATCTAAATCCAAGTGGTTGGTCGGCTCATCTAAGAGCAGGATGTCAGGATTGCCGAAAAGTGCCTGTGCAAGGAGTACCTTGACCTTGAGAGCACCCGGAAGTTCGGACATCATAGAGTAGTGGTTCTCAGTAGGAATACCAAGACCGTTTAACAGCATAGCCGCATCAGACTCGGCGTTCCAACCGTCCATTTCGGCAAACTCTGCTTCGAGTTCACTGGCACGGATGCCGTCCTCATCCGAAAAATCCTCTTTTGCGTAAATCGCATCTTTTTCCTTCATAATATCATAAAGACGCTGGTTTCCCATAATAACGGTATCTAAAACCGTATATGCATCATATTTAAAATGATCCTGCTGTAAGAAACTTAAACGCTGTCCCGGAGTGATGACGATATCTCCGCTTGTCGGTTCTAACTGTCCGGAAAGGATTTTTAAAAAAGTAGATTTTCCTGCGCCGTTCGCACCGATCATACCGTAGCAGTTGCCCTCGGTAAATTTAATATTGACATCTTCAAATAAGGCTTTTTTCCCCAGCCTTAAGGTAATGTTGTTTGCACTTATCATAAGATATAACCTTTCTATATAATGTGTTCTTTTTCCTAATCCTTTAATATTGTAACGTAAAATCCGTATTTTGCAAGTTTTTTCGTGGAAAACAGAGAGGTTTGTACAAAGCACCTGTTTATGTTCTTAATTTTAAACAAAAATATCTTTAGGAATTCAGGGAAAACTATTGATTTTTTGGACAAATTTCATTATATTACTATATTAGAGACATTGTGAAAACATTGTCAGGAATTTGGTTCTTTACCATACCTTGCGTATGGTACCAGTCACACTGGGATACACAAAAATAGGAGGAAAAAGTATCATGAAACGATCAATGAAAACTATGGATGGTAACCATGCAGCAGCTCATGCTTCATATGCATATACAGATGTTGCAGCTATCTATCCGATCACTCCATCTTCCGTAATGGCAGAAGCTACGGACGAATGGGCAACACAGGGAAGAAAGAACATCTTCGGACAGACCGTACAGGTAACAGAAATGCAGTCTGAGGCAGGTGCAGCAGGTACTGTACACGGTTCCTTAACAGCAGGTGCTCTTACAACTACTTACACAGCTTCCCAGGGATTATTATTAATGATTCCTAACCTTTACAAAATTGCTGGTGAAGGACTTCCGGGTGTATTCAATGTGTCCGCACGTTGTGTTGCAACCCACGCATTAAATATCTTTGGTGATCATTCAGACGTTTACGCCTGTCGTCAGACTGGTGCTGCAATGCTCTGTGAATCATCCGTACAGGAAGTAATGGACTTAACTCCTGTTGCTCACTGTGCAGCATTAGAAGGAAAACTTCCTTTCATCAACTTCTTCGACGGATTCCGTACATCTCACGAAATTCAGAAGATTGAGACATGGGATTACGAAGACTTAAAAGACATGGTAGATATGAACGCGATCGATGAGTTCAGAAAAGGAGCTTTAAATCCAAATCATCCATGCCAGTTAGGTTCTGCTCAGAACCCTGACCTCTTCTTCCAGACAAGAGAGTCATGTAACTCCACATACGATGCAATGCCTGCAATCGTACAGAAATACATGGACAAAGTAAACGAGAAGATCGGTACAGATTATAAATTATTCAACTACTACGGAGCTGCTGATGCTGAGAAGATCATCATCGCTATGGGTTCTGTATGTGATACGATCGATGAGACAATCGATTACTTAATGGCAAGAGGCGAGAAAGTCGGAGTTGTAAAAGTACGTCTTTACAGACCATTCTGCAAAGAAGCTTTGATCGAGGCAATTCCGGACACAGTAAAATCTATCGCAGTATTAGATAGAACAAAAGAGCCTGGTTCTCTTGGCGAGCCGTTATACTTAGACGTAGTAGCAGCATTAAAGGGAAGCAAGTTTGATTCTGTTAAGATTACAAGCGGACGTTACGGTTTAGGTTCTAAAGATACAACACCTGGACAGATCATCGCTGTATACAACAACACAGAAAAAGAAAGATTTACAATCGGTATCTACGATGATGTAACAAACCTTTCTCTTGAAGTAAAAGAAGATCCTGTTACAACACCGGAAGGAACCATCAACTGTAAATTCTGGGGACTTGGTGCTGACGGTACTGTTGGTGCTAACAAGAACTCCATCAAGATCATTGGTGACAACACAGACATGTATGCTCAGGCATATTTTGACTATGACTCCAAGAAATCCGGTGGTGTTACAATGTCTCACTTACGTTTTGGTAAGAAGGCAATCAAGTCTACTTACTTGATCAAGCAGGCAAACTTTGTAGCATGCCACAACCCATCTTACGTTCGTAAGTACAACATGGTTCAGGAATTAGTACCGGGCGGAACATTCTTACTGAACTGTTCATGGACACCGGAAGAGTTAGAGACACACTTACCTGGACAGGTTAAGAGATATATCGCAGAGAACGATATCCAGTTCTATACCATCGATGGTATCAAGATCGGTAAAGAGATCGGACTTGGCGGACGTATCAACACAGTACTTCAGTCTGCATTCTTCAAATTAGCAGCAATCATCCCAGAGGAGACTGCGATCGAGTTAATGAAGGCAGCAGCTAAAGCTACTTATGGTAAAAAAGGTGATAAGATCGTACAGATGAACTACGATGCAATCGATGCCGGAGCAACAGGTGTTGTTAAAATCGATGTACCTGCAAGCTGGAAAGATGCAAAAGACGAGAGCTTTGCACAGACAGCAACCGGAGACAGAAAAGACGTTGTAGATTTCGTTAACGATATCCAGATCCCTGTAAATGCTCAGGAAGGAAATAAGATTCCTGTATCTGTAGTTAAGACATATGAGCATGGTCAGACACCATCCGGTGCATCTGCATTTGAAAAACGTGGTATCGCAGTAGACGTTCCGGTATGGAATTCTGCAAACTGTATCCAGTGTAACATCTGTTCTTATGTATGTCCTCATGCAGTTATCCGTCCAGTTGCTATGACAGAGGAAGAAGCTGCTAAGGCTCCGGAAGGAATGCAGATGAAAGACATGAACGGAATGCCGGGATACAAATTCTCCATCACAGTATCTGCTCTTGACTGTACAGGATGTGGTTCTTGTGTAAACGTATGTCCTGGTATGAAGGGTGAAAAGGCAATCACTATGGCTAACTGCGAAGAGAACGTAGGCGAGCAGAAATACTTCGACTATGGTGTAACCTTAGATCCAAAACCGGAAGTAGTAGCAAAATTCAAAGAAGCAACTGTAAAAGGTTCTCAGTTCAAACAGCCATTACTTGAGTTCTCAGGAGCTTGTGGTGGATGTGGAGAGACACCTTATGCAAAACTGATCACTCAGTTATTCGGTGATAGAATGTACATTGCAAACGCAACAGGATGTTCTTCTATCTGGGGTAACTCCTCACCTTCTACACCATACACAGTAAACGAAAAAGGACATGGTCCTGCATGGTCTAACTCCTTATTCGAGGATGCTGCTGAGTTTGGTTATGGTATGTTATTAGGACATAAAGCAATCAGAGCTAAATTACAGTCCAAAGTAGAAGCATTAGTTGCAGATGGTAAAAACGCAGACGTAAAAGCTGCCGGACAGGAATGGTTAGATACCTTCAACAGCGGTGTAACAAACGGTGCTGCAACAGATAAATTAGTAGCTGCATTAGAGGCTTGCGGATGTGACGCTTCTAAAGATATCCTTGCTGAAAAAGATTTCTTAGCTAAGAAATCCCAGTGGATCTTCGGTGGTGACGGTTGGGCATACGACATCGGATTCGGTGGAGTTGACCATGTATTAGCAAGCGGACAGGATGTAAACATCATGGTATTCGATACAGAGGTTTACTCTAACACAGGTGGACAGTCCTCAAAGGCTACACCAACAGGTGCAATCGCACAGTTCGCAGCAGGCGGTAAAGAAGTGAAGAAGAAAGACTTAGCTTCTATCGCAATGAGCTATGGTTATGTATATGTTGCACAGATCGCAATGGGTGCTGATTACAACCAGTGTGTAAAAGCAATTGCAGAAGCTGAAGCATATCCGGGACCATCATTAGTAATCGCTTACGCTCCATGTATCAACCACGGTATCAAAGTTGGTATGAGCAAAGCTCAGACAGAGGAGAAATTAGCTGTTGAGGCTGGTTACTGGCATACATTCCGTTACAACCCAGCTCTGAAAGCAGAAGGAAAAGCTGCATTCTCCTTAGACAGCAAAGCTCCTACAGGAGATTACAAAGCATTCTTAAACGGAGAGGTTCGTTACAACGCATTAGCAAGATTCAACCCAGAAAGAGCAGAAGAATTATTTGCAAAATCTGAAGAGACAGCAAAAGAGCGTTATGAATACCTCAACAAACTTATTACCTTATATGGTGGCGAGAACTAAGATCGTTTCATAAACTAAAAGAAAGGAAGCAGTGGACGTAAGTCTGCTGCTTTCTTTTTGCTGTTAAGGCGATCCTGTTGTAAAGCTCAATATATAGGTCACCTGCGATGGATATGTCAGCTTGTGTTAGAAATTATCCTCGGTTTCAAGGTGCCGAAGGTCAGTGTGCATGTGGAACACAGTATTCTGATCAGTTCCGATTTCAGAAGCGTTCGTTTAGATGTTTACGCAAGCAATGAACTGAAAGTTGGCTATGATATTGAGGCACAGAACGACTATGCAGGAAATCTTGCAAAGATGTAGGTGGGATTTTGTCATCCGATCAATCAAAGCAGTCAAATCGAATCATGACAGGGAGCTTACCATGGAAAGATTTCAAAAGAGGCGGTATGTTCCGCTTAGTAATCTAACAGATTCAAAAAAATGGGTATGTTCCGGTCAACAATCTAACAGTTTTAAAAACACCCAAAATATCAAAAGTATCATGAATATCAGCAGTATCAAGCACATCAAAAATATCATGAATATCAAAATATCAAAAGTATCGTAAAAATTCACAAATATTCAAAAATTCACAGAAAAGAACAGAACAGGAGTCTGTCTAAGACAAAACACGATCAGGTACTTTTTTGGACAATCAGGTAGACAGACTTGACGTTTTTCAGTATCTTAGTAATAATAAAAATAATACAAAAATACAAACACAAGCCGTAGCATATCCATATTCAGACATATATTTATTATTTTTGCGGCTATGTAGAAAATAAACGAGGAACAGAGTATGCAGCCAATCCAGCAGGCCTTTGAGCCGGTTTCCATATGCTTTGCAAGTGATGACAACTATGCACCCTATCTGAAAGTTGCAATTTATTCCCTGTTATGTAACCGTAACAGGGAGCGAAGCTATGATATTATTATTTTACATAAGAGAATTTCAAGAGAACATCAGGGAGAGATATTAGGATTAGCGGATGGAAAATCCGGTGTGTCTATCCGTTTTGTTAATGTGGTCGAAGCAGACCGTGAATTGCAGTCAGACGTTGGGTGTTATTATGCCGTAGAGACGAATTATCGTCTGTTGCTTTTTTCAAAGCTGTTTCAAAACTACAGGCGGATGCTGTATTTAGACTGTGACATTATTGTAACAGGAGATGTAGGAGAGTTATTTGATGTGGATTTGGAAGGAAAATCTGCAGCAGGCGTGGAAGATGTGGGATTCCGCTGGCTTGCCTATACCAAAAGAGCGATTTTTTTAGATCATAAACCATATAATGTCCTGAATTATTGTACGGATGTGTTGGGGATGAAGGATCCGGGCAGCTACGTCAATGCGGGTGTATTGTTGTTTGATCTAGAAAAATGCAGACAGAAAGTTTCTTTTCGGGACGTTGTAGAGACATTGCACAGCAGAAATTTTTTCTATAACGATCAGGATGTATTAAATATTCTGTTAGAAGGAAACATCAAACAGGTGGACTGCAAGTGGAATTATATGAATAATATCGCATTTTATTTAGAATGTGACCGGAAGGAATTCCGTGAGCTGTATCTGGATTTACGCAGGGAGGATTACCGTATCATCCATTATATCAGTGCTAAAAAGCCGTGGAATGGAGAAGTACCGATGGGAGAAGTCTGGCAGAAATATGCGGATGAATGAAAGGGTTAAGTCGAAATTCGTCAAATCTTGTGCATCTTTGTGAGTAGACAACCTCTCTATTAAATGATAAAATAGTCGCAGAATGTAAATTCGGGAGGAGTCTGTGATGCGGCTTTTTAGACAGAAAAAACAGCAGACAAGCCGTAAGAGAGAGATACGGAACGAGAGTAAGGAGAAGAATATGGACGATTTTTTGTTAAAACAGATTGATGAATTTAGAGATAAGGCACAGCAGTTGCAGGATTTGATTAATACAAAAGAAACCAAAGTCAGAGAGTTACAGTTGTTAGTAGATGAACGTGAGAGTAAGGCAACAAAGCTTCAGATGGAGTTGGATGAGCGCCAGAGAGAAGCCGATTCTTTAGTTGGTAACGTAGAAGAACAGGTTGATAAACTGATCAAAAAAATCGAAGTTCAGCAAAATGACAATACAGAGGACATCAAGAATGCATTGGATGGGATGTCTCAGGACTTTGGTCAGATGACAAAAGAGCTGACCGGAGCACAGCAGGAGATTTCTGAGAAGATACATACGGAAAATGTAAAATGTTACCGCAATATACAGGGCTTAATGCAGGAATTTGCGGAGAAGATGGAAAAAGTAGATTTAGCGGATGAGAGCATGAAATCCATCAAGCATTTCTTCGGATGGACAATTGGACTTTTAGTATGTAATCTTGCAGCACTTGCAGGAGTGATTCTGTATTTTGCAGGAGTATTTTCCTTTTAGTTTTTTAGAAGAGAGATCAGGTGAGGTTAGAATTGGATTATCAACAGGAAAATAATGTATGGGTTATCGGACATAAGAATCCGGATACGGATTCGATCTGTGCGGCAATCTGTTATGCAAATTTGAAAAACCGTCTTCAGGACGGTTTTCATTACATTCCCAAAAGGGCAGGGAGTATCAATGAGGAGACAAAGTATGTGCTGCAGCATTTTGGCGTAGAGCCGCCGGAGTATGCAGAAGATGCGGGTGCACAGGTAAAGGATATTGCATTTCGCAGAACTGCCGGTGTCAGCGGACATATTTCCTTAAAAAAAGCATGGGAACTGATGAAAACAGAAAATGTGATGACACTTGCCGTTACCAGTGCTTCAGACAAGTTAGAGGGACTGATCATTACCGGTGATATTGCAGAGTCCTATATGGATGTCTATGACAACCATATCTTATCCCGTGCAAGAACCCAGTATAAAAATATCGTAGAGACTTTGAATGGCACGCTTTTAGCCGGAAATGAGCATGCCTATTTTTTGCGTGGAAAAGTAGTGGTAGCAACCGGAAGCCGGGATGTGATAGAAGAGTGCATCGAAAGTGATGATCTTGTCATTGTAGGTGACCGGGATGAAACCCATATCTGTGCATTAGAGGAAAATGCAAGCTGTATGGTTGTGACCGGTGGGACACAGGTGTCTGCACAGGTACTTGAGATGGCAAACCGGAGAGATTGTGTCGTGATCATCACGCCATACGATACCTTTACGGCAGCACGTCTGATCAATCAGAGCATGCCGATCAAATATTTTATGAAAAAAGAAAATTTTGTTACGTTTGATATTGACGATTATGTCGATGAAGTGCGGGAAGTGATGTCGAAAAAACGACATCGTGATTTTCCGGTATTAGATGACCAGAGAAGATATTTAGGAATGGTTTCGAGACGTAACCTTTTGAATATGCACAAGAAAAAACTGATCTTAGTGGATCACAATGAGAAGTCACAGGCAATTGACGGAATCGAGGGAGCTGAAATCTTAGAAATCATTGATCATCACAGATTAGGAAGTCTTGAAACCATGTCGCCGGTATTTTTCCGGAATCAGCCGTTAGGCTGCACATCCACGATCGTCTATCAGATGTATTGTGAGTCAGGAATTGAAATCGAAGAAAAAATTGCAGGACTTTTATTATCCGCAATTCTTTCAGACACTCTGATGTTCCGTTCCCCAACCTGTACGAAGGCGGACCATGAGGCAGCGAGAGCTTTAGCCGCTATTGCAAAAGTAGATATTGTGGATCTAGCAGACAGAATGTTCCGTGCGGGCTGCGACTTTGCATCCAAGACAGTGGATGAGATTTTTTATCAGGACTTTAAGACCTTCCATGCAGGTGATACTGCATTTGGTGTGGCGCAGATCAGTGCAGTCAGCAGAGAGGAACTGAGCGGCATCAAAGAGAAGATACATGATTATATGAATCAGGTGATGTCCGATAAAAAAGTGGATATGGTTTTCGTTATGCTGACAGATATTTTGAATGAATCGACAGAACTGTTGTGCTGTGGCAAGGATGCAGTGGAATTAGCGACCGGTGCTTATCATTTGCCGGCAGATGACTACAGCCTGATGTTACCGGGTGTGGTTTCAAGAAAGAAACAGTTGATCCCAAGTCTGATCACGGCAATGCAGCAGGAAGATCAGTAAGCGGAATAATATACGAAAGTATGGAAGGCAAGGAGAGTTAAGATGGGAAAACAGGTCTGGAAACCGGGAAATATGCTTTATCCCCTTCCGGTAGTCATGATCAGTGTGCGTGACAGGGACGGACAGGACAATATCATTACCGTGGCATGGGCAGGAACGGTCTGCACCAATCCGCCGATGGTATCTGTTTCCGTGCGTCCGGAGCGTCATTCCTACCGAATGATAAAGGAAAGCGGAGAATTTGTGATCAATCTGGTAACGGAGCAGTTAGTAAAGGCTGCTGATTATTGCGGTGTCCGTTCCGGAAGAGATGTAGATAAATTTAAGGAAATGCGTTTAGAAAAAGCGGAGGCAGAAAAAATCCATGCACCGATGATCTTAAACAGTCCGGTCAATATCGAATGTAAAGTGACAGAGTGCAAAGAATTGGGTTCTCATCATATGTTCCTTGCCACCGTAGAGGCAGTTCACATAGATGAGGATTATCTGAATGAAAAAGGAAAGTTCTGTTTGAATGATACAGGACTGGTCACCTATTCCCACGGAGAATATTTTTTATTAGGAAAAAAGGTGGGAAGTTTCGGTTATTCAGTTCAAAAGAAAAAGAAGAAGAAAAGAAAAAAGTAAATTATTTTACTAACATATCCATCAGGCAGGCATAGACCTCCGGGGACTGTTCCTGCCAGTTTTTGCAGACTGCTTCTGCCATTTCGGTATTTTTGACTGTTAAAGTCAGATCAATGACCGGAATATTTTTTTGTCTGAGCTGGCAATGTACCGCGTAGTTATGCTGCGGAGTGCGATAGTAATCGGCACTGATGTCGGCTTCTTTTTTCATTTCAATCTGATTCTGGGAAAAATACTCACGGATGTCCTGACGGATCGCCTCTGAAATTTTATCCTCAAAGAAATCCAAGGTTTCACGTCCGGATGCAGTGATCCGGTAATTGGTGTTGTTGTGTGTGGATTCGGCAACGATCAGTTCCGAATCTAACAGGTCATTTAATACCTGCTGTATCGTAAAGTAGGTGGTATATTCCTTATCTAAAAAGAAATTGGAAATTTTAGTGTTCCCAAGTGGGAAGTCTACCTGGGAGAGCATATATAAAATAATTAATTTGTAAATCGTAATTGGTTCAGCCATGTCTATCTCTATCCTTATTTATATAATCTTATCTGTTGTCTGCCAGTCGTCCCTGAAAAGTATCGCGTTCTTTCAGACGGCGGTGAATGGTATTTAAAACGCATCTTTTTTTCGTACTCCATAGCGGAGCGATCAGTAAATCTTTTGGTCCGTCACCGGTCAGCCGGTGTATTACAATATCCTGCGAAAGGTATTCTAAGCAGTCGATCACAAGTTCCACATATTCTTCCATAGAAAAAACAGGAAAACCGGTATGTTGATAATAGTCTGCTAAATCTGTCCCTTTTAAAACATGTAAAAGCTGCAATTTCACACCGGACACAGGAAGTCCGGAGATCGATTTTACGGATTCTAAGATCATAGTCCGGTCCTCACCCGGAAGCCCTAAGATCAGGTGGGTAATGACGGGGATGTGAAGCTGATGCAGTTTTTCCACAGCGTCGGTAAAACATGCATAGTCATAACCACGCCGGATAAATGCCGCGGTTTCAGGATGGATCGTCTGTAAACCGAGTTCGATCCAGACAGGTTTTATTTGATTCAGTTCATCTAAAAGTTCTAATACATCGTCATTCAGACAATCCGGTCTTGTGGCGATCGAAAGTGCCACAATGTCAGGATGCATCAAAGCCTCCGTAAAGATTTTTCTTAAGTAAGAGACCGGTGCATAGGTGTTGGTATATGCCTGAAAATAGGCAATGAAACGTTTACACGGAAATTTTCCTAAAAGCTGCTGTTTTCCATATGCGATCTGTTCCGTAATGGAAAGACTGACCGGAGCTGCAAAGTCCCCGGAGCCGCCCGCAGAGCAGAAAATACAGCCGCGTGTGTCCAGACTGCCATCACGGTTAGGGCAGGTCATGCCGCCGTTTAGGGAAATCCGGTAGATTTTTTCACCAAAAGTATTTTTTAAATAATAATCAAAAGAATAATAACGTTTTTCATTCCAAAATTTTTGCATGATGATGTTATCATAGCATTATTGGGTAAGATTTTCAAGGTGAGTGCAACAGGGGGTTTTACTTTTGGAAAAATTAGTGTATAATGGCGTTATCACAAATCATTGTGCCATTTCGGCATTGATCCCTATAGATTAAGGAGAAAAAGCATGAGAGAAAAATATGAGAGTCTGTCAGTGGCTGTATTGCGTGATTTAGCGAAGTCCAGAGGTATTGCTAAAGTATCGACAATGAAAAAAGCAGAGTTGATCGAGGCCATGGTAGCAGAAGATGAAAAGGCTCAGCCGGCATCCGAAGATGCAAAAAATATAGATGAGAAAAAGAAAGAAACTACAGAAGAAAAAAATGAGACCAGACAGCATAGATATCCGCGTCAGCAGAATGGACAGTATCATGAGAACCGCAAAAATGACGGACGTGATCACAATTTGCAGAACGAAGTGGATATGTCCTTAGACAGTGGGATTACCACCGAGGGAATCTTAGAGGTTATGCCGGATGGATATGGATTTATCCGTTGTGAGAATTATCTGCCGGGAGATGGAGATGTCTATGTTTCTCCAACGCAGATCCGCAGATTTAATTTAAAGACCGGAGATATCGTCTGTGGCAATACAAGAATTAAGACGCAGGGAGAAAAATTTTCTGCCTTATTATATGTGCGTTCCGTCAATGGGTATCATCCGTCCGAAGCACAGAAGAGAACCGGTTTTGAAAATCTGACACCGATCTTTCCAAATGAAAGGATCCGTTTAGAGTACGGCAGAGGTGTCAACATGGCAATGCGTATTGTCGATCTGGTATCCCCGATCGGTAAAGGACAAAGAGGTATGATCGTGTCTCCGCCAAAAGCAGGTAAGACAACGCTGTTAAAAGCGGTTGCAAAATCCATTGTCCACAGCAATCCGAATATGCATGTGATCATTTTACTGATTGATGAACGTCCGGAGGAGGTTACCGATATCAAGGAGGCAATCCGGGGGGAAAATGTGGAAGTTATCTACTCTACCTTTGATGAGCTTCCGGAGCATCATAAAAGAGTATCTGAGATGGTAGTAGAGCGTGCCAAAAGACTGGTAGAGCATCATCAGGATGTTACGATCTTATTAGATTCCATTACAAGATTAGCAAGAGCCTATAACTTGGTCGTACCACCAAGCGGAAGAACATTATCCGGTGGACTTGACCCGGCAGCACTGCATATGCCAAAACGTTTCTTTGGTGCGGCGCGAAATATGAGAGAGGGCGGAAGCCTGACAATTTTAGCAACGGCACTGGTAGATACGGGCAGCAAGATGGATGACGTTATTTACGAGGAATTCAAAGGTACCGGTAATATGGAACTTGTCTTAGACCGCAAGTTGTCAGAAAAACGTGTATTCCCGGCAATTGATATTGTAAAATCAGGAACAAGAAGAGAAGATCTGCTGTTAGATAAAGAAGAATTAGAAGCAGTTGGTATCATGCGAAAAGCAATTAACGGTATGCGTACTGATGAGGCAGTGGAAAATATCCTGAATATGTTTGCGAGAACAAGAGACAACCAGGAATTTATCCATATGGTGAAAAAGAACCGGATTCTGTAAAAAACACAGAAAAAAAGTGCAGGAAACCGTAAGAATTTTTGGAACAGGACTTGCATAACGATTATGCTTATGGTACAATTAATAAGCTGTTTATCGGGATGTATAGTTTGTAAACTATAAAACAGAATAAAGTGAAATAAATGATATAAAATGATTGATGAGGTGAAAGACATGAGAGAAGGAATCCATCCAGATTATTATCAGGCAACTGTTACATGTAACTGTGGAAACACATTTGTTACAGGTTCCACGAAGGAAGATATCCACGTAGAAATCTGTTCCAAATGCCATCCGTTCTACACAGGTCAGCAGAAAGCTGCTCAGGCTCGTGGACGTATTGATAAGTTCAATAAGAAATACGGCATGGATAACAAATAGACATAGGTTGTTTGGAAAGGTTGAGGTGTTTATCTCAACCTTTTTTTAAGAAAGAGGAGACAATGGGCTATTCCGGAATTGGTGGTCAGGCAGTCATGGAAGGTGTAATGATGAAAAACGGTATTCATTATGCGGTGGCAGTCAGAAAGCCTGACAAAGAAATTGTGGTGGATGCACGGGAGTATCCCGGCATTGTCAAAAATCAGAAGATCAAAAAAATACCGATCTTGCGTGGTGTCATCAATTTTATCGATTCGCTGGTACTGGGCATGCGGACATTGATGTATTCCGCTTCTTTTTTTGATGAAGAGGCAAAGGAACTGAGCGAAGAGGATCAGAAGGCAAAGGAAAAGAAGGAAAGTGTGGCAATGGGGTTTACGGTCTTTTTGTCCGTGATCCTTGCACTTGTAATTTTTATGCTTCTTCCATATGGACTATCGCTCTTTTTTAAAAAATGGATTGCTTCGCCGACGTTACTTGCGTTGATCGAAGGTGTCATCCGCGTGGTTATTTTTTTCATATATATTGTTGCAATTACCTGCATGGAAGATATTAAGCGTGTATATATGTACCATGGAGCAGAGCATAAGTGCATCAACTGTGTGGAGCATGGACTGGATCTGAATGTCGAGAATGTGAAGAAGAGTTCAAGGTTTCATAAAAGATGCGGGACCAGTTTTTTGTTTCTGCTAGTATTTATCAGCATTTTGTTTTTTGCATGTATCCGCACGGACTCGGCAATCTGGAGATTTTCACTCAGGATTCTCTTAGTGCCGGTGATCGCAGGAGTTGCATATGAATTTCTACGTCTTGCAGGACGGAGTGAGAATGCTTTTGTGAATCTGCTCAGCAAGCCGGGACTCTGGTTTCAGAAGTTTACGACAAAAGAGCCGGATGAAGATATGATCGAGGTTGCCATTGCTTCGGTAGAGGCAGTGTTTGACTGGAAACCATATGTAGAAAAAGTACGCGGCGAAGGAGCAGCAGAAGCGGACTGAGAGAAAAAGGAGAGGTCTTATGAGATATCGTGAGGCATTAGCAGAGGGGACGGCAGCGCTTGAGAAAGCCGGAATTGAAACGGCAAGACTGGATGCGTGGTATCTGCTTGAGCATGTCTGTCATATCACAAGACAGTATTTTTATTTAAACGATACAGATGAATTAAAAGAAGAAGAACAGCAGGAATACGAACTTGCGATTGGAAAGCGGGCAGAGCGTGTGCCGTTACAATATATTATCGGGGAACAGGAATTTATGGGACTGACTTTTAAGGTCAATCCAAGTGTTCTGATCCCAAGACAGGATACGGAGATTTTAGTGGAAGAAATCTTAAAGATCTGCAAGTCGGATGCCCGTGTGCTGGATTTATGCACAGGTTCAGGCTGTATCATTATCAGTATGGTACGGAATCTGCCGAATATAGAGGCGTATGGTGGAGATATTTCCCGTCAGGCGATCAATGCCGCAAAAGAAAATGCAAAGCTGAACCAGACGGCAGTTATTTTTGAACGCAGTAATCTCTATGAGGCATTCAGCGGAAAGTTCGATGTGATCGTTTCGAATCCGCCTTATATCCCATCGGCAGAGATTCCGAATCTGATGCCGGAGGTGCGGGATTTTGAGCCTCATCAGGCATTAGACGGTTTAGAGGACGGACTGTATTTTTACCGGAAGATCATTGCAGGAAGTGTGGAATACTTAAACGAGGATGGCATCCTGTGTTTAGAGATCGGGTGTGAGCAGGCTTCTGCCGTAACGGAGATGATGAAGCATTTTGGATTTAAAGATATCACGGTGGTGCAGGATTTAGCAGGATTAGACCGGGTGGTCCGTGGCCACTTGTAGCGGAATTAGGGTGATATCGGATATGACACAGAAGGAAAGCAGAGAAATGAGGTAGAGATATGTTTGACAGATTAGATGATACTTTGATGCGATATGAAGAAATGATGAATCAGCTCAGTGAGCCGGATGTTGCGAATGACCCGGAGCGTTTTAAAAGACTGATGAAGGAGCAGAGCGACCTGACACCGATCGTTGAGGCTTATAAGGAATACAAGCAGTGCAAACAAAATGTAGAGGATTCCCTTGCTATGCTTGATGAGGAAAGCGACGAGGAAATGCGTGAGCTTGCCAAAGAGGAATTAAACGAGTCCAAGGCAAGGATTGAAGAGTTAGAGCAGGAGTTAAAAGTTCTACTGCTTCCAAAAGACCCGAATGATGATAAGAATGTTATCGTAGAGATCCGTGCCGGTGCAGGCGGTGATGAGGCAGCACTTTTTGCAGCAGAGATTTACCGTATGTATGTACACTATGCTGAGAGTCAGCGTTGGAAGGTTGAGACCTTAGAAATGGAAGAAATCGGAATCGGTGGTATGAAATCTGTAAACTTTATGATTACAGGACAGGGTGCTTATTCTAAGATGAAATACGAGTCCGGCGTACACCGTGTACAGCGTGTACCTGAGACAGAGTCCGGTGGACGTATCCACACTTCAACGATTACGGTTGCGGTTATGCCGGAGGCAGAGGAAGTGGATGTAGAGATCGATGAAAAAGATGTCCGTATTGATGTTATGCGCGCTTCCGGAAACGGTGGACAGTGTGTCAATACCACGGACTCCGCGGTACGTCTGACCCATTATCCGACCGGTATTGTTATTTACAGCCAGACGGAAAAATCCCAGATCCAGAATAAGGCGAAGGCATTTGCCCTTTTGCGTGCAAAACTTTACGATATGGAGTGCCAGAAGGCTCACGATGCAGAGGCAGAAGCCAGAAGAAGCCAGATCGGAACAGGGGATCGTTCTGAGAAGATCAGAACCTACAATTTCCCACAGGGTCGTGTGACCGACCACCGTATCAACCTGACCTTGTACAAACTTGACAAGATTATGAACGGGGATATCCAGGAAATCATTGATGCATGTATTGCAGCCGACCAGGCGAAGAAGTTAGCGAAGATGGGCGAGGAATAGAAGATGTAAAAAACGGTCTTTGACATATGCTAACGCCACATAAGGCAGTAGCTTAAAAATTATAAGAATACAACTTTATAGGGCATTGCAAAGAGATGAAAAAGGCTTTGATTGTAAAAGGTCAGAGTCTTTTTCTCCGTCTAAAATCCGCATATTCGTCTTTGAATTTTATATTCAGTATAATGAACCTACCAAATACAAGGAGGTTCTGGTATGGGAACAATTTTTGAAAAGAACAGTGAAATATACGAAGTTAATGATAATTATTTATTACCTTGTTTGACGATTGGAAACACTTGCAAGAGTGACCTGAAACTTGTATATGTGGCTCCAACGGAAGAAGCAGCCTTAAATGAATTAGAGCTGTTCAAAGATAAATAGGATTCCAAGTACCCGAAAATCTATAAATCCTGGCATGATAACTGGGCAAATCTGTCCACTTATTTCAAGTATCCAGAAGCCGTAAGACGCCTGATTTACACAAACAATGTCATTGAAGGATTTAACCGCCGGCTCCAGAAGGTGACTAAAAGTAAGACCGTTTTTCCATCAGATGACAGTTTGTTGAAAATGCTGTATCTGGCAGCTATGGATATCACGAAAAAATGGACCGGCACCGGCAGGACTAGGGACAGATTTATTCCCAGCCGGAAATCTATTTTGAAGAACGTCTGATGGGACGTAACCTGTAAAAACAGCTTGTTTTAGGCAGGGTTTATTGACATGTCCCAAAACTCCTGTATAATGCAGATATGGGCAGAACCCGAAAAATCGACTCTGCCCATTTGTTAACTGTTCACAAATCTTATATCAGTTTTTGGCGTTACACAAAACTTGAAACAGTCTCACTTTTGAATTTCCTTAAGCAAATATGTTTTTCCTTGGAATAACACTTCATCACCTACACGGCATCCTAGAAGCATTTTAGCCAGTGGAGGAATTTTGGTAGAGTTTGGAAGATAATTTACGAGTATTACTTTTTGTTCATCAGTTTCTTTAATACATACATTGACTTTTTGACCAATAACTACATATTCATCCTGGGCACCATCTTCAGATGCTTCTTCTTCTAATATCCCATTGCTATCAATGTCCATGTCTTCATACTCATCGGATTCATCCTCAATTTCAACACCTTGCTGATCCCCTTGTATAATACCGTAAATATTATCAATGAGCATGTCTGCAATTTCATCTTCATCAAGACAGTCCAAGACCACTCCACCACCTACTGCATTTAAAAACTGCAAGAATGGTCTTATATGCTCCTTTAGTGATAGTTGTATGTTTTCCTCTTTGAAATTCTTGAATGCCTTAATGATACCATTCAAAATAATCGGATTTGCAGAGAAATTATTACTATAAAAAATGTCTGAGATTTTACTACTAATATCATTGCTTCCAATAATATCAAGCCTTTCAAATGGATTTACATTACTCGGATCATACGTGTTTCTGCCAACCCACCAACACTTTGCTATAGAATTTCTAAACAATCCTGCTCTTGTACCACCCGAAAAGAAAAATCTCGATTTGATATTTGAAACCGCCTCTTTCTGATTTTTCGGAGATTTTATATCATAGTCCCATCTTTTTCTCAGATAACTATAATAAACAGAGTGACACATTCCTGCCCATAACCTTTCATCACAAGCCTGTGACTCTGTTAAAAATGACAAATGCTCATAAATAATTTTACAGTTAGCAAACTCAACTTCACCTTTGGACATATCAGAATCTATAGGTGCTAATTGGAAATTCTGTATCTCTTTGAACTCAACAAATGGATTTCCTCCGCAGACTTTCCATAGCCATTTATTGTCTTTTTCTGTGAAGTACATATTATAAACCATATCAAGATTGGATTTGAGGATGTCCAATGCTTCTTTTTTCATAAAATATAATTTCATTTAGATATCCTCCTCTTCCTCACCATTCTCAAACAAATCTACAAATTTTCTTAATGCAGCATTTAACGGTAGTTCCATTGCTTCTTGAGCTAGCTGAACAGATGTCTTATCCGAATTCAACAGTTCATCTTCCAAGTTGACCCCACGTTTCTCATAAGCTTTGGACAAAGAAACATACCAATTTCTTCCCGAGTAATTATCAATACCATTCTCTTGTTTTAATTCTTCGAAAACATATACCAGTGCCGGGAAAATCATCATAGAATTCAATATCGGCTGAAGTTCTTCTTTATCGCAGAAGCGAGAATAAATCTCATATTCCTGCAATCCCACCCCGATACCGATTTGTGCTGTTGTAAGATCTATCTCCATCGGTTTTGGCTCAGATGTTAATCGCTTATACACCTTAAAAATGGAACTTGCACTGTTAAATTCCTCGTAATTTTTTACAATATCAATTGTGGGTATATTTTTGTACGCAAGAATACTTCCCTTCGACAATTCAAATGACAATCCTCGGTAATCATCGTCCCAATTAGAATTTACAAAGTGAGAAACATCTTTTTTTGTCACTATTAAAACGATAATTTCAATTCTTCCATTGATTCTTTCAACTGGGATTTCCTTACTGACATGGTTTAAAATATCATGAATTGCAGTTCTGAAAGATGTGTTAGCACACTCAATATGAATCACATATTCAGCATCACCTGCCAAAATCATACTCTGGAGATCCTTATTATTCATCTCAATATCGAAATCAAACTGAAGATTATTCACGCCATTCATCTTATACTGCACTTCGGCATCGAAGATGGAATCAACATAATCATCTCTTTCTTCACTTAAAACTGGATATGTATATAATCTTTTAGTTATGTTCATATACATTTACCTCCATTGCATAATCTCGGTTATCAAGCAGAGCAATTTCAAACTGGACTTTTTCATTTCCTTTCATACCAGAAAAGCTGACACCTTCAGAACTCTTCTTTACGCCCGTACACCCCATCAATTCTGACGCGGAATAGATTGCAAGCCTATTTGATTTCCCATTCTCACCAACCGTAACAATCTCAACATGTCCTGCACGAATATCCCGTGGCAAGATAAAGGAAACTCTATATGTGTTTCTTGATGTTTTTATTACCCTAACATTCTTAAGTTCTTGGTTTATATCTCCTCCATATCTTTTATGCACAGTGTCATGTCCACCTGTTGTCGCTTTGCCCCTATGCGTATCTTTTTTACTTCGATGTCTTGTACCGCCCAAATTACGTGTTGTTGGATCAATACCATCAGCCCCAACGATACCTTCTGTATCGGTGTTTTTCGACTTGCCATTTCCTTCACTTCCATAAAACAATCCCTTTGGTTTGTTTTTGGATGTTCTTGGTTGAATTGTAATAGACCCAATTGTATCTTGAAGACTTTCCTTATTATTATCATCTCCACTTTGAGTAGCCTTATCTGATTCTCTTTGAAGAACTCCTGCCAATCCTTCAACCTCAATTTCATCATCACTAGAATGCTCACCTAAAGTTTGAATACAATCTCTTATCCAATCTCTTAATTCATTATTATATTCTTTAGCCAATGATACATTTGTTGAGTGTCTGCTTGGTAACCACTTGTCGTGAGCTGGGGTTTCCATTTCTCTAAAAAACTCATTGAGTTCTTTTCCTTCCATCTCAAGTATGCCAGAAAACGAAATAATTCTTGACATATTTCCAAGTGCAAACAACTTCATCCCTGAAGATCTTGTAATCAAAATTTTTTTATTTAATTTTTCTGATGAGTCAACTAATATGCTGAGTTTTAATGTCCCTAATTCATGGAAATCTCTTGTAAATACTTTTGTCTCTGGGCGAGTCAGTACTTGATAGTACCAATATGCATTTTTAATCTTTGCATTATATGTATCAAGATATCTTAACAATGTTGAACTATCAATTTTTCTATTAGCAACTGTTACGCTCAACAAATTCTTATGAATCACCATTAAAAAATTTTCAAGTACTTCATTAATAATGTTCCGGTCCCAGTCTGTACCGGCATTAAATCCATACACAAAAACATCCGTTCCAATTTCAGTTCTTTTGCAAAGCTGCTCCAATTCGTTGATAGAATTGACTGGCAAATTTCCTTGTGGATTTCCATAATAGCCTATTCCAGTAGTCATTGTATTCATACTATTGTTTAAATCTTCTGGAAAAGATATAAAACGGGATATTCCTTGGGCAGCAGTTTCTTGTGCTTCATTCAAAGTTCTATAAAAAACTAACCTATAGTTTGAATTAGTAAAAGGGGCATTTTTACCTATTCCAAATGCTCCGGCTTTATCCCCTGTTTTGGTTGCGCCACCATCAAGTTTAGTTAGTGCATTCCAGCCCTCGTCACTATCTTCATACGGATGACTCAGTCCGGTTGTATTAAAGTCACTGACACGCAGTACAATTGTAGTTTGTTGTTTGATTGAATTCAGTGCCTTAGCTAATACCTTGATTGTCTTCTCGCTATTCTTTTTTGACCAGTAATCGTATGCTTTTTTCATTTTAGATGTATATTGCTCATACCCAGGTATGTCTGATGAAGATATTCTATACTGTTCAAATTCAACCCTGACAGTCGCATTTTTACCTTCCACTGCTGCATCCAACGAATTTTGACAAATCTCTCGTGCTAATGACTGTATTTCTGTTCCGGTAAATGTTTCAATACCAGCATCCGATATACCACGTACTTGTCCAAATCCATTGTGCGGAAAATTCCACTCATTAATCATTTGCATCACCTCAACGAAAATTTACTTTCTTTATTACTGTTATCTTGATACTTGTTTTTGCAAGCTTTTAATTCCGATTCTAGTGCAGAGAAAATCTTTTTTACGTCTTCATTGGTATATTCGTAAGTTGCAGTATTTGAGCAATTACTCAATAGCCTTATCATGTCAATGATTTTATTCGTTCTAGCCTCAGCAACTCTTATAAATTTATCATGTTTTGACTCAGCCATATTTTTCTCCTTTTCGTTTTGTGTTGATTATATTATAATTATTTCGACACTATTTGTCAATTGACCTCGTTTATTTTGAAAATATTTTCAAAATATTTTCAAAATAAAAAGAAAAATGATAGCATTCAACATTATGTTGGATGCATTAATATTTATATATTATCTATTTATATAAATCTCTACCTTTACATTAAAACAAACCGTGAAGTTATCTTCATATATCTTTATCTGCTAGATGTACCTTCTAACCATTCCGTCATCATATTCCGTTAGGTTTTGATTCGCCTCTTAAAAGAAATTAACTAACTCTGTAATTCGCTTTTTTATCCCTTCTGTTTCAGCCATTTGCACCATCGAAGTTCATAATAACGATAAATCAAGTAGTCGCTGCTATGTGAAAGTTGATATGTATTTCACGGCTGTTGGAATGATTGATATTCCGATTGAGTAAGAAATTCTTGCTATGATGGAAGAAATGCAAAAAAATCTTTAGCAAAATCGTTTTATCACATAATCAGAAAAACGGTGCAACCCATTTTTGAGTTGTACCGTATAGGTATTAAACCAAAACATCCTTATGTGGTGTTGGCATTTGTCAGGGACCGTTTTTTTATGGGGGATAGCTATTGTGTGGTGCATCTTTTGGGCGAAAATTATGTTCAAAAATTTACGTTGGCTGTTCCATATATAATGAATGGTTATAATAATTATATGTAAGAAAGTAGAACGTAAGTTCTTGAAAAATTGAAAGATATGACTTATAATAATTGAAAACAGAATGTATGTTTGCTTAAATAATGGTTACAAAAGATATAAATATAAGAGAAGAGTAAAGTTGCACAGAGAACAGAAATATCTAAATACAAATACTTAAAATGAAGGGAAATATATGAGAGAACTGATTAGTGAGATATTAAATGGCAGAAATGTAATAGAGAACTGTCTTAAATTAGATTCGTTAACAGAGAACTGGAAATTGTTATTATTTGATACAAATGTTAACAACTTAGGTGGGATGGAGTTTCATAAAAAATTTGGAAAGTACGAAATATGCGGAATGGGAGATTATAATCATTGTTTCGTTTTAAATAGAAAGATGTTAGAAGGAAAAGATGTACCCGTTCTATTTTCGGCTTGTGTAAATTATGATACAAATGTGTCTAGTTATATTAGTAGTATGTTTTTTAAAAACAGAAAAGATGATGATTTAGTGAAAATGGTTCAATATATTAGAAAACAGAAATTTCAAACAACATGTCAGCATTATGCTTTTGAGATTTCGCTAAATCTTTACCCAATTAATGAAAATGCGGTATATAATACTTTGTATGCAGATAATATGTTGGCTAACATGTCAGAAGAACAGCTTGAAAAAAGAGATTTTAGCCCATTTGTCTTGCCAGAAGAATTGTATCATAATATATATATTGCATTACAAAATATAAAAAGTGATAAAGGAAGAGATTATGAACTATTTGAGTGTATCTATTCAATGCTCTTAAAAGCTTTTATTATAAAAAGTGACAGCAAAAGAGAAAGTAGGAAAAAGATAGAAGAATTTTTAGATTTTGTATTAACGAATATCGGGTGTTATTTAGAAAATGAAGTTTATTTGATAGCAAAATATTTGTGTAATGAGAGTAATAATGAATTTTTTAGACATATGCAACAAAATAGAAATAAAGAAAAATTTCTCAAAGACGTCAGGGGAATGGCATGGGATTTATGTCATTTAAGGAACGTATTAGAAGAAATGAGAGGGAGAAACATATCGGATGATATTGTTTTTTTGCATTGCTTTGCTTCATATGAAACTGGACTGATAGATATTTTGAAAAGTAATCCGATTAAGAGGATTTTATATGTAGATGGACAGGCATATTATAAATATGAACATGAGGTATTTGAGATTGATGGATGTATGGAACTGAGAAAAAAATTTGAAGAAAGGCCTGCTGGAAGTGTTAATAATAGTGCACTAAAGGAATTAGTGGCACATTTAGAAGAAGAGGTGGGACATTTTTTAAAATAATAAAGAGATGTCTATATTTTGTGATGGTCTAGGTTAAAGAAGTGGTATGATAGGTTTAAGTAATAATCCATTCGAAGAGGGGCGGAACATATTATTTCGTGTTGAAAAGGCAGGGCTATCAAGAGTGTGCCGGAGAAAATATAGTGTTTGATATGGTTGATGAAGAAAGAAGTTACTGTTTATGTCTTTGTAGACCGGCTACAGAATTATTTGAATAGTATCAGAGAGAATCGAAAGCATTTGGTTTACAAGTTTGCAGAGCTTGGGATATGATTGTTTAAAACAGATAGCTATGGATCTGTTGGAAGGAGGACGGGTAGATGAATGAGGTCACAAAAATTGAAAATAATGATATTATGAGTAAATTTCAGAAAACGGAAAATATATTAAATGATGTTCAAAACATCATAGAAATTTCCCAGAAGGAAGCATATCATGCAGTCAATACGATATTATCACAAAGGAACTGGCTGATTGGATATAGGATTGCAGAAGAAGAGTTAGTTGGAGAAAACCGTGCAGAATATGGTGTGGAAATTATTAAGAGATTGTCAAAAGAGTTAACGGATAAATATGGAAAAGGTTATGATAGAAGTAATTTATATCATTGCTTAAGATTTTACAGAGCATTTCCAGAGATTGTCGACACAGTGTGTCGACAATCTAATATTAGATTATCCTGGTCGCATTATAGAACTTTATTACAGGTACACGATGAAACTGCACGCAAATGGTATGAAAAGGAAGCATATGAACAGACTTGGAGTGTGCGTACATTACAGAGGAATATAGATACACAGTACTATTATCGTTTATTAAAATCAAAGGATAAAGAAGCTGTGGAACATGAAATGCAGGAAAAGACATGTGGTTATCAGCAGGATAAATTGGAGTTTATAAAAAATCCGGTAGTTGTAGAATTTTTAGGATTGACACCAGATGCTTCTTTTAATGAAACAAAATTGGAGACAAGTATTATTTCTAATTTGCAAAAATTTCTTATGGAAATGGGAAAAGGATATGCTTTTGTAGCAAGACAGCAGCATATTCATACAGAAAAGCAGGATTATTTTATAGATTTGGTTTTTTATAACTATATTTTGAAATGTTTTGTATTAATAGATTTAAAGACAAGCAGGATTACTCATCAGGATGTGGGGCAGATGGATATGTATATTCGTATGTATGATGAATTGAGAAAATCTTCGGATGATAATCCTACATTGGGAATTGTATTATGTTCGCAAACAGATGAAGATATTGCGAGGTATTCTGTATTGCATGGAAATGAGCAATTATTTGCAAGTAAATACAAATTATATCTTCCAACAGAAGAAGAATTGCGTGAAGAAATAGAAACACAAAAAGCCATTTTCTACCTACAGCAAAAAGAAGCCCAAGAAGAGAAGGAAAAAAACACAAATGTCGAAACATATCACACCTCAAACGGAGGAAGAATTTGAAAAAGAGTGGTCACTCATACAGAAAAGCGGTTTAAAAGAGAGTAATCTTCGTCATGAATATGAAGAAAAAGTAGTCGAATTGCGTGAACTGCCACAAAAACTGCTAGCAGAGGGAAAAAGTGAAGAGCAGATTGCACGGATCATGCATCAGACAAGACGGGAGATTGGCAGACAATACAAACTGGCATCGCCATCGTTGTTTCGGGAATATATCTATGCAGCAACCGAGAAAAAATACGGAGATCCGTTAGGACTGTCTTTTGAGATGTTGCGTAAGACAAAGAGTTATCAGCAGATCATAGAATCCGTTTCGAGGCCCCTCCCAAATTTGGATGACCGGCTGACTTTAGACGGATTTCGTACATGGTATATAGAGCAGAAAGCAGCTTTGGAACCTAAAGAATAAGTAAAAATTTCCAGTTTGCCAGCCACTAAGTTGTGAGCCGCCTTTAACAACATAATCCTATAAAAAGTGCAAAAGAAAGATATTCATAATTGTAATTGCAGCTCATTTCATTTACAATAGTTAGCAGGGAATCAAAAAAAGAATGTTTAAGTAATGGAGAGAAAAATGAGTGAAAAAAAATGGTATAAGATAAGCCTGTTTGTAGGGATCTGCGTATTGATCAACTATGCAGGTAAGATTTTTGCACAAAATTTGCAGCTGCCGTTGTTTTTAGATTCGTTTGGAACGGTGGTGGCAGCCTATGTATTAGGGCCGTTATGTGGAGCAATGGTCGGTATGACGGTCAATATCATCTATGGGATTCTATATTCCTGGACGTACATATTTTATGCTGTAGTCAGTGCTATCGTTGCAGTGACGGTCGGAATATGTGCAAGAAAGGGATATCTGAAAAATCTGTTTGGTACGCTGTCGATCAGCTTTCTAACAACAATTCTGTCAGTAGTTTTATCAGTTCCGTTTAATTATATGTATTTCGATGGTTACACCAATAATAAGTGGGGTGACGGTGTCATCAATGCGTTAGAAAGAATGGGATTTAATCCGATCATCAGTCACTGCGCCGGAGAATTCTATCTGGATTTTTTAGATAAAGTCATTACGATCGTGCTGTTGTTCTTAATGGTACGTTTTTATAAGAGCAGAAAAAAAGTGCAAAAAAATGCAGTGATCGGAATCCTGTTGTGTCTGACCCTTGGAGCTTCGCTGTTTCAGGGAATGGGGGCAGCAGTTTCGGTGCATGCAAAGGAGAAAAAAGAGGTACAGGAAGAGAACAATTATAATACATATCTTCAGACAATCTATGGAAGAGAAAACGGGATTCCGGGCGGCTGTGCAAATGATATCGTGCAGACGAATGACGGAGTGCTCTGGATTGGAACCTATGGCGGACTGTACCGCTATAACGGTTCGGAATTCCGGTGGGTGGATGAATATGAATCCGTAAAGACAGTCAACTGTCTTTATACAGATGAGGAAGGCAGGCTCTGGGTTGGAACAAATGACAGCGGAGTGTCAATTTTTATCAACGAGAGCATCGCAAATGTAGTATCAGAAAAAGAAGGGTTGTCCTCCGATTCGGTACGCTGTATCACACAGAGTTCCGATGGCGAGTATTATGTGGGCACGTCGAGTGAGCTGTCTGTCGTAACACTTTCAGGCGGACTTTCCGTAAAACGTACCATTTCAGAAGTAACCTATGCAGAGAGCATAGACGCAGATAAGAACGGCAATGTAGCCGTAGTAGCAGATGAGGGAAAGCTGTTTTTGATACAGGGTGGAAAAGTAACAGCATCCTATCAGCCGTTGGATGAGTCGGCATATGTCTGTTGTCTTTTTCAGGATGAACTGCTGTATGTCGGAACTTCAAAAAATCAGATTGATGTGTATTCCGTGCAGGGAGAAACATTAGAATATCAAAAAAGTATTACCTGCGGAGAACTTTCAAATATCAATTCCCTGTATCCATACGAAGATACTATATTTGTCTGCGCCGATAACGGAGTAGGGTATATAGAAAAAAAGAAAGAATTTCAGGCAGTGGAAATGAAACAATTTAACAGTTCCATTGACCATATGTTAGTGGATTATCAGGATAACCTCTGGTTTACTTCCTCGCGTTTAGGAGTCATGCGGATGAGTAAATCCATATTTCAGGATATCCATTATGAAGCAGCAGCGGATGAAAAAATCGTAAATGCAGTGACCGAATGGCAGGGAGAGCTTTACATCGGAACGGACAAAGGACTGAAAATTGTCGATACCAAAACCGGAGCAGGTGTTACGAATGAATGGACAGAACTATTAAGCGATGCCAGAATACGAAGCTTTATGGTTGACCGTAAGGGAAATCTTTGGGCGTGTACAACCGGAAAAGGTGCTATCGAGATTGAAAAAAACGGTCAATATACGATCTATAATTCGGAAAATGGTGTGAGCAGCGACAAGATCCGTACAACTATCGAATTAAAGAATGGGGATATTTTAGCGGCAGGGGATGCCGGACTTACTTATATCAAAGGCGGAAAAGTTCTGCAAAATATCGGGGAAAAAGATGGATTATTAAATCCGAAGATGCTCTGTACCTTAGAACTTGAGGACGGAACGATTTTAGCGGGTACGGATGGAAACGGGATTGAAGTCATCAAAGACGGTAAAGTGTCAGCAAAATATGGAAAGGCAGAAGGATTAAGTTCGGAGGTCATCCTTCGTATGGTTGCCGATGAAGATGGAGGAGGCGTCTTTATCGTAACCAGTAACAGTATCTGTTATATGGAATCCGACCGGTCTATCAGGATATTAGATAATTTTCCATATTTTAATAACTATGATCTGGTAGAAAATAAAAACGGAATGTTGTTCGTACCGGGTTCTGCCGGAATCTATGTGGTTGATAAAAAAGACCTGTTAGATGGAAAAGAAGTAGAGTATCAGCTTTTAAACAGTAAATCGGGACTTGAAAATGCATTGACACCGAATGCATGGAATTATGTGGACCAGGACGAAAATCTCTATTTTTCCACAGACAACGGAGTGACCTGCATGAACCTGAACCACTATAATGCGTCAACACGTTCTTACCGTATGCAGATGAAATCCGTAGAGATCGACGGTGCCCGCCATTCGGTAAAAAGAGGTGAACCACTCTATGTAGAGCGTGGAGCAGAGACCATTGAGATTTTTCCGGAGATCATCAACTATTCCGTATATAAGCCGTATGTCAGTGTATATTTAGAAGGCTATGATAAAGCACCAAAAGTCATGCAGCAGGGCGAACTGTCCAGTGTGATCTATACGAATCTTCCGGTAGGCAGTTATACCTTCCATTTAGCCGTGTTAGACAGCAAAGATCAGAGCGTACAGGTAGAAAGTACTTATCAGATCATCAAAAAAGCAGAGATATACGATAATTGGTGGTTTATGCTGTATATGGTAGCAGTTTTCGCGATCGCAGTCACTTATCTGACCTGGCTGGTATTCCATACGCAGGTACAAAGAACGCTGAACATACAGAAGCGGGAATTAGAACTGGTGAAAAAACAGTTAGAGATGGGAAATGAAACGGTTCTGACCATCGCGCGTACCGTGGATGCAAAGGATGTCAACACCAGCCAGCATTCTGCGAGGGTAGCGGAGTATTCCGTTTTGATCGGAAAAGAATTAGGTTTTGATGAACAAAAATGCAGCGAACTGAAACGTGCGGCACTGCTTCATGATATTGGAAAAATCGGAATCCCGGACCGGATCTTAAATAAGCCGGAGCGACTGACAGACGAAGAGTATAAGGAGATGAAATCCCACGTTGTCAAAGGTGGAGAAATTTTAAAGAGTTTTACGCTGATAGACAATATCGAAGAGGGAGCGTTGTACCATCATGAGCGGTATGACGGAAAAGGCTATGTGCATGGCTTAAAGGGAGAAGAAATTCCATTAAATGCCAGAATTATTGGAATTGCAGATGCATTTGATGCAATGACTGCAAACAGAGTCTATCGAAAGAAGCTGGATATGGATTTTGTGTTAGGCGAGCTGAAAAAAGGCAGGGGAACACAGTTCGATCCACAGCTTACCGACATCATGCTCCATCTGATCGAAACCGGGCAGATCGATATGCAGCGCCTGTATGACAATGCAAATGTGAAAGAGGAGGAAGAATAGTATGAAAAAGACATATACAGTGACCTTTTTTACCTGTGCTGTTGTCATTGCAGTGGTGTTAGCAGCGGTTCTTTCCTTTCATAAGAGTGAGAGCAAGACCCTCAAAGTCGGATTTATCTATGTCGGGGATGCCAGCACTTCTTATACGAATAATTTCATAGAGGTGCAGAATGCGATAGCAGACAAATACGGAAAACAGGTCAAGACCATTGCCATGTGCAATGTTGCAGAAGGAACCGAGGAGGAGTATTTAGAGAGACTGATAGACTCCGGCTGCGAACTGATTTTTGCTACAAGTTATAATTACGGAGTAACCATGAAAAAGTTAGCAGAAAAATATCCGGATATCGAGTTTTGTATGGCAACCTGTTCTAACGCGAACGAAGAACCGCGTCTGGAAAATTATCATACCTTTATGGGAGCGATTTATCAGGGCAGATATACCGCAGGTGTTGCGGCGGGAATGAAACTGCAGGAACTGATCGACAATGGTACGATCACAAAAGAGCAGGCAAAGATCGGCTATGTTGCAGCCTACCCCTATGCAGAAGTCATTTCCGGTTATACGGCATTTTTGTTAGGGGTGCGCTCGGTCGTACCGGATGCGGTAATGTCCGTACGCTATACGAACAACTGGAATGACTATCTGACAGAGAAAAAATATGCGAAAGAATTTATAGACGAAGGCTGTGTCATCATCTCACAGCACTCCGATACCACCGGACCGGCAACTGCCTGTGAGGCAACGGATTCCGATACACCGGTTTACATTGTCAGCTACAATGAGAGTATGGCAAATGTAGCGCCGACCACCTATCTGACCGGATGTAAGATCAATTGGGAACCATATGTGACAGGAGCCGTAGAATCAGTATTAAAAGATAAAAAAATCGAAGAAAATGTCAAAGGAAATGTAGTCGGCAATGACATGGGCGCGGGCTTTGAAGAAGGCTGGGTCGAGATGTTAGAGTTGAATGAGTTAGTGGCGGCAAAGGGAACCAAAGCAAAAATGCAGGAAGTCATAAACGGATTCAAAAAAGGAAAAATTCAGGTATTTCAGGGGGATTACATCGGAGTGGATCCGGAAGATCCAAAGGACACCTGTAATTTGAAGAAAGGCTATATCGAGAACGAGAACAGTTCCGCACCGACATTTCACTATGTATTAAAAGATGTGATAACAGTAGAGGAGTAAAGCCATTGTGGTTTTACTCCTCTTCCATTACCGGTACGATCATATTTTCTAAAGCATGACACATCTTCGGATGATGGATGACAAAATGGATCGCAGGGAACTTATTCTTAGACACCATGACCCATTCACCCTCTAGAATGATAATCTGGATATTGCGGAACGGAAGCTGATGCGTGACCGTTACGCTATAATTTTCGTGTTCTTTTGCATAGTCCTTTGTCTGCGATAAATGCTGCAGATACTGTTCATAAGTATAAAAAATATCGGATTCAAAGAAGAGACCGGAAAGAGAGAGCACCATCGGATACTGTTCAAATTCCTCCCTTGTCAGTTCCGGGACATCATTCTGTAAAGGGCCGGAATAGAGCATCTGCTCATAAATCTCTTTTTGCATCGTCACAAAATGGAAAATATTTGCAGCATCTTCTGTCGAAATCTTGTTCTGTTGCAGGATTTCTTTCAAAAGTTCCTCGGACATGGTACACAGAGGAAGGGAAGAGAGGATATGATGTCTTTTGCCCGGAAGTTTTGCATTCTCAAAAAGAAACTTCTCATATTCTGACTTTCTCTCTTTGCAGTAAATGTCCATCAGAGGAATTGCTTTCTGGAACAGACATTTGGTGATCGTCTTATAATGAGCGACTTCGTCCTTGTGTCTGGTCAGGTAATAACGTCCCTTATCATGGTATCCGGCGATACATTCTCCAAACAGGGCAGCTTCGCCGGATACATAGTGGAAATGACAGTAAACGTCATTCTGCGGACTTTTCAGATAATAAGGAGAGATCTGTCCGGTCATATAGAGCGGGATCCAGCTTTCGAGACCTAACATCATTTCCTCAAAAGGACGGTCTATGTTGTGGATGATATTTAAGTGCAGTCCTTTTTTCAGCATGACAGCAAGCCCGAACATCCATTTTTTTCCAAACTCTAAATCCTGTGCCATATCCTCCATTGGCATATCGCTGCACATATAGACGGATTCTGTAGACTTAGATAAAACCGTGGATTTCAAGAAGTCCAGTTCTCCGTTTTTCATAGCCTCCAGTCCAAAATAATTTTTCGAGGTGGCAAACTGAAACGGTACGGATGGAACCTTGATATCGTTAAAATGGATACTTCGGATATATTCATCTAAATTGAACTCGTCTAATTTTCTCAAAAAATCATTTGCAGAAGAACCGGAAAGCTCCATATTCTCAGAATCGGAAAAGAACCAGCTCTCTAATAAATAAAGGTAAGAGGAATTGTCCTCAAGATGTTGAATGTCACAGTCTAAAACGTTAGCGATCAACTCTTTTGAAGCAGTGTCTGAATAACTGCGCACAATGAATACAGAAACACTGTGGAAAAAAGAGTGCGTATCAGACGGACGGCGTTGTTTTGAACGGATACGGGAGATATAAGAAGCATCGTAATTCAAAACACGCGCCATCTGTGAAATATTGATATCCAAAAGAGAGATGATCTGATTGAAACGCTCAATGGTAATGGCATAGGAAAGGGATTCCTTTCCGAGTGCATTGGTCAGAGCGTTATAAATTTCTCCTTCTGTAATGGATTCTTTTCCATGCTCCTGTGCAAGTTTCGCAAGTCCGAAAGCTAGTTTTTTCAGTTGGGGACTGGAAAGGTCAGGAGTACGCTTTCCGGTACGGTAACGGCTGATATCCACAGCTGTTAAGCCGGAAGCATCGGCAAGTTCTTTTGCCGTGCAGGAAAATAATTCAATATAATCATTTAAAAGTTCCTGAAAATCCATAGCAGTTCCTCGTTTTAAGCATTCTTAAGATTTTTCTGTGCGGTAGACAGCATCAGTTTAATACGGTTGAGCTGGTTTACCTCGGATGCACCCGGATCGTAGTCGATCGCAACGATATTTGCTTCCGGATGCTGGTGGCGCAGCTCTTTGATAACACCCTTTCCAACGATATGGTTTGGCAGACAGGCAAATGGCTGTGTGCAGACAATATTTGGGGTTCCGGTGTGGATCAGTTCTAACATTTCTCCGGTTAAGAACCAGCCTTCTCCGGTCTGGTTTCCTTCGGAAACGATCGGACGGGCATAGCGGGCAAGTTCTTCAATGTGGGCAGGCGGTGTGAAACGGCTGCTCTTTTCAAATTCATCCCTTGCAGCAGAGCGAAGCCATTCTAACGCTTTGATGCCAAGGTTGCATTTTCTTGCAGAGGACTTGCTCATACCTAATTTTTCTGCCTTAAAGTTCGCATTATAGAAGCAGTAGAGGAAGAAGTCTAATAAGTCAGGAACGACCGCTTCGGCTCCCTCTGATTCTAATAATTCTACTAAATGGTTATTTGCGGCAGGTGCAAATTTGACTAAGATCTCGCCGACGATACCGACTCTTGGTTTTTGGATATCGAGGATCGGAAGTTTGTCAAAGTCACGGATCATCTCACGGCACATCTTTTTATAGGTGCGGTGGGAAAGGAGTTTATCCTGTGAAAGGAAAGCAATACATTTTTCTTTCCATTTTTCATGCAGGGCATTGGCTGAACCCGGCTCTGCCTCGTATGGGCGGACATGGTAAAGACAGCGTAAGAAAATGTCGCCGAAAACAAGTCCGTACATACCTTTTTGCACTAAAGCAGGCGTGAATTTAAAGCCCGGATTCTTCTCTAACGATGCAAGGTTGATCGAAATGACCGGAACATCCGGATATCCTGCTTTTGCAAGTGCACGTCGGATAAAGCCCATATAGTTCGATGCACGACATCCGCCACCGGTCTGCGACATCAGAACAGCCGTCTTTGTCATATCATATTTGCCGGAAAGTACGGCATCCATGATCTGTCCGACTACCATCAGGGACGGATAGCAGGCATCGTTGTTTACAAAACGAAGTCCGGTGTTGATCGCATCACGGTTATCGTTCTCTAAAACCACCAGATTGTAACCGGAGGAGCGGAATGCCGGTTCAATGATGTCAAAGTGAATCTTAGACATCTGTGGGCAGATGATCGTGTAGTTTTTACGCATCTCCTCGGTAAATACGGTGCGGTTGTAGTTAGCAGGACGGATCGTGCGTTCCTTCGGATTCTTCTCTCTGACGCGGATCGCAGCTAAGAGAGAGCGGATACGGATCCTTGCAGCACCTAAGTTGTTGACTTCGTCAATCTTTAAGCAAGTATAGATCTTGCCGGAATTTGTCAGAATATCACTGACGCAGTCCGTGGTTACGGCATCCAGACCACAGCCAAAGGAGTTGAGCTGGATCAGATCCAGATTTTCCTGAGTCTTGACATAATTTGCCGCTGCATAGAGTCTGGAGTGGTACATCCATTGATCTAATACGATTAACGGACGCTCTACCGGATTTAAATGAGAGACAGAATCTTCGGTCAGTACGGCAATTCCATAGGAGTTGATAAGCTCCGGGATACCGTGATTGATCTCTGCATCTAAGTGGTAAGGACGGCCGGCAAGGACAATGCCGCGTTTTCCGGTTTCTTTCAGATATTGCAGGGTTTCTTCACCTTTTTTCCGCATATCGTCACGGGCATTTGCAAGCTCTTCCCATGCTGCATCTGCGGCAGCACGGATTTCCGCTGCCGGGATCTGGAACTCTGCCTGAAATTCTTCTACCAGACGTTTTGTTAAAGCCTCTTTGCTTCCAAAGGACATAAACGGATTTAAAAAGCGTACACTGCCGCCTGTGATCTCATCGACGTTGTTCTTAATATTCTCAGCATAAGAAGTTACGATCGGACAGTTGTAGTGGTTGTTGGCATCCTTGATCTCCTGACGTTCATAAGGGATACAAGGATAGAAAATAAAATCGACCTTCTGATCAATCAGCCATTTCACATGACCGTGTGCTAATTTTGCAGGATAACACTCGGACTCACTTGGAATGGATTCAATCCCAAGTTCATAAATCTTTCGTGTAGAATCCGGTGAGAGAACGGTACGGAATCCTAACTTTTTGAAGAATACTGCCCAGTACGGGTAATTCTCATAAAAATTCAGTACCCTTGGAATACCGACCGTGCCACGCACAGCCTCTGCTTCAGAAAGCGGTTCATAGTCAAAAATACGATGATATTTATAGTCAAAAAGATTAGGGATATTTTCCTTGTTCTTTTCTTTTCCAAGACCTTTCTCACAGCGGTTACCGGTAATATAGGAACGGTTGCCGCTGAAACGGTTGATAGTTAAAAGGCAGTGGTTGGTACAGCCTTTGCAGCGTGTCAGTTTTGTATCATAGGTCAGGTTGCAGATGTCCTCAATGGAGAGCATAGAAGACACATGTCCTTCTTCGTAGCGTTCCCTTGCGATCAATGCAGCGCCAAACGCACCCATGATTCCGGCAATATCAGGACGGATCGCTTCACAGCCGGAGATTTTTTCAAAACTGCGCAATACGGCATCATTATAAAAAGTTCCACCCTGCACAACGACATTTTTTCCAAGGTCGGAGGCATCGGAAAGTTTGATAACCTTAAAGAGTGCATTCTTAATAACAGAGTAAGCAAGTCCGGCAGAAATGTCTGCAACGGTTGCTCCCTCTTTTTGTGCCTGTTTTACCTTGGAGTTCATAAATACCGTACAACGTGTTCCAAGGTCGATCGGATTTTTAGCAAAAAGAGCTTCTTTTGCAAAGTCACGGACACTGAAATTTAAAGATTTTGCAAAGGTCTCAATAAAAGAACCACAGCCGGAAGAACAGGCCTCGTTCAACTGAACGCTGTCTACGGTCTGATTCTTGATCTTGATGCACTTCATATCCTGACCACCGATATCTAAAATACAGTCTACTTCAGGATTGAAAAATGCAGCAGCATAGTAATGAGAGACTGTCTCTACTTCGCCTTCATCTAACTGTAGTGCAGATTTGATCAATGCTTCTCCGTAGCCGGTAGAACAGGAATAGACAATGTGAGCATTTTTCGGAAGACGCTCATGAATCTCTTCCATGGCACGGATCGTTGTTGCTAACGGACTTCCGTTGTTGTTGTCATAGAAAGAATAGAGCAAAGAGCCGTCCTCGCCGACTAAAGCAACTTTTGTCGTGGTAGAACCGGCATCAATGCCAAGATAGCAGTTGCCCTCATAGGAAGATAAATCCCCGGTAACCACATGATTGCTGTTGTGGCGTGCTAAAAAGGCATCGTATTCTTCCTGATCAGTAAAGAGCGGTTCCATACGCTCTACCTCAAATTCCATATGTATTTTTCCGGAAAGAGTCTGTAAAAGACTTCTTAAAGTGGTCGTAGTATCTTCTTTATAATTCAAAGCAGAGCCAATAGCTGCAAACAGATGGGAATTCGGCGGTGTAATGGCATGTTCATCGTCTAAATGTAAAGTACGGATAAAAGCTACCTTTAATTCTGATAAAAAATGCAAAGGACCGCCTAAAAAAGCAACATGTCCGCGGATCGGTTTTCCACAGGCAAGTCCACTGATCGTCTGATTTACAACAGCCTGAAAAATAGAAGCGGCAAGGTCTTCTCTTGTAGCTCCTTCATTGATGAGCGGCTGGATGTCCGTCTTTGCGAAAACACCGCAGCGGGCAGCGATCGGATAGATTGCCTTATAATTTTTTGCATATTCATTTAATCCCGGAGCATCGGTCTGGATCAAAGATGCCATCTGGTCGATAAAAGAACCGGTCCCTCCGGCACAGATTCCATTCATTCTCTGCTCCACGTTGCCACCTTCAAAATAGATGATCTTCGCATCCTCGCCGCCTAATTCAATGGCAACATCTGTCTGCGGTGCATAGTGCTGCAGGGCAGTGGATACAGAAATAACCTCCTGAACAAAAGGAATACCGAGATGTTTTGCTAAGGTCAGACCACCGGAACCGGTGATCATCGGTGCTAAGTTCATATCTCCTTCTTTTCGGTATGCTTTTTCTAAAAGGGCAGCAAGTGTGTCCTGGATATTTGCAAAATGTCTTTCGTAATCAGAGAAGACGAGGTCGTCATTCTCATCTAAAATAGCGATCTTTACGGTTGTAGAACCGATATCAATTCCTAATTTGTATAAATTCTGATTCATAATACCACCTGTTATAACTTGTTTATTTCCTATTAAATGTATGAAGGGTACTGATTTTTCAGTACACCCCATTCTACGACAGGAAATTACAAAAAACAACCCTTTTTTTCCATTTTATATTTTCTTTATAAAGTTATAATTCTAAAGATTTTGTGAAGAATTTCTGCATAGATTGACAAACAAAATGCTTAAAATTATAATGTGTTAAATATAAGGTTAAAAATTCCAGACAAATGAGGTGCAAGATGAATTATCTGAATAAATTAGAACGAAAGATTGGAAAATATGCAATTCCCAACTTAAGCCTCTGGCTTGTAGTAACATATGCACTCGGTTATCTGATGATGTATATGACACCGGGGATCATCAGTTATCTGATGTTAGAACCGGCCATGGTGCTGCGTGGTCAGGTGTGGCGACTGGTTACATGGGTATTGATCCCACCGTCTACCGGCAACATCTTTTTCTATATTATTATGATCATGCTGTATTATTCCTTAGGAACCGCATTAGAGCGTACCTGGGGAACTTTCCGCTTTAATGTCTATATCTTTGGAGGTCTGATCTTTACGGTGATCGGAGCATTCGTGGCATATGGATTTTTAAGTATGACAGGTGGTCTGACGATCGGGATCGGTTATTATGTGACAACGTATTACATCAATATGGCGATCTTTCTGGCATTTGCAGTCTGCTTCCCGGATATGCAGATCCTGTTGTGGTTCATCATTCCGGTAAGGATGAAGTGGATGGCATATGTCTATGCAGCTCTGACCATTTACGATTTTGTCGTATCAGGAGCTGTGGGCAGGATTTCCATTGTGGCGGCACTTTTGAACTTCCTGATTTTTTATCTGTCTACCAGAAATTATCAGAGGGTATCGCCAAAAGAAGTGCATAGAAAGTATGTATTTAAGACACAGATGCGGGATGCCGGGATGAGACATTCCGGCGGTGTAACCAAGCATAAATGCGCAGTTTGCGGAAGAACGGAAAAGGATGATCCGACTTTGGAATTCCGTTTCTGTTCCAAATGTGACGGTAATTATGAATACTGTCAGGATCATTTGTTTACACATGAGCATATTAAGCGGAGTTAGAGATGATTTAAGCATCATCAAATAGAGGGCTTACATTGACAAAATCCTCCTGAAATCATATAATAAAAGCGATTGAGAAGAGATTTCAGGAGGATTTAGTTTATGGAAGGCGGTACAGTTTCCAAGAATTTTATTGAACAGATTATTGATAAAGATATAGAGGAAGGAAGATGTGACGAAGTTGTTACACGTTTTCCTCCGGAGCCAAACGGTTATCTGCATATCGGACATGCCAAGTCCATCTTATTGAATTACGGACTTGCAGAAGAATATCATGGCAAATTTCATATGCGTTTTGACGATACCAATCCGACAAAGGAAAAGGTAGAATTCGTCGAGTCTATCAAGGCGGACATTCAGTGGTTAGGAGCAGACTGGGGTGACAGCCTTTTCTTTGCATCTGATTATTTCAAGCAGATGTACGAAGCAGCAGTTAAATTAATTAAAAAAGGAAAAGCATATGTTTCTGATCTGTCAGCAGATGAGATCCGTGAGTACCGTGGAACACTGACAGAGCCGGGCAAAGACGATCCGTCCTGCGATCGGAGTGTGGAAGAGAATTTAGCACTCTTTGAGGATATGAAGAACGGAAAATTTAAGGATGGAGAAAAGGTTTTGCGTGCGAAGATTGACATGGCATCTCCGAATATCAATATGCGTGACCCGGTCATTTATCGTGTGGCACATATGACGCATCACAGAACAGGTGACACCTGGTGCATCTACCCGATGTATGATTTTGCACATCCGATTGAGGATGCCATTGAAGGAGTCAGCCATTCCATCTGTACCTTGGAATTTGAGGATCACAGACCACTCTATGACTGGGTAGTGCGTGAACTGGAATATGAAAAACCACCAAAACAGATTGAGTTTGCAAAACTTTACCTGACCAATGTGGTAACAGGAAAGCGTTATATTAAAAAACTGGTAGAAGATGGAATTGTAGACGGTTGGGACGACCCTAGACTCGTGTCGATCGCAGCACTCCGAAGAAGAGGTTTCACACCGGAATCCATCAAGCGTTTTGTGGAGCTGTGCGGAATTTCAAAGAGCAACAGTTCTGTAGACTATGCCATGTTAGAGTATTGTATCCGTGAAGATCTAAAGATGAAAAAGCCAAGAATGATGGCAGTCTTAGATCCGATCAAATTAGTCATTGACAATTATCCGGAAGGCGAAGTGGAATATTTAGATGTTGCGAACAACTTAGAGAATGAAGAACTTGGCAGCAGAAAAGTACCGTTTTGTCGAGAACTCTATATCGACAGGGAAGACTTTATGGAAGAACCGCCAAAGAAATATTTCCGTCTGTTTCCGGGAAATGAAGTGCGCTTAATGCATGCATATTTTGTGAAATGCGAAAGCTTTGCAAAAGATGAAAACGGAAAAGTGATCGAGGTACATTGTACCTATGATCCTGAGACAAAACAGGGAACAGGATTTACCGGACGTAAGGTAAAGGGCACGATCCACTGGGTTCCTGCACCATTTGCAAAGAAATGTGAAGTACGCCTTTATGAGAATCTTGTAGATGAAGAAAAGGGCGTTTATAATAAAGAGGACGGAAGTCTGAATCTGAATCCGGATTCCTTAAAGGTGTTAAAAGATTGTTATGTAGAGCCGGAGCTTGCAAAAGCAGAGCCATATGACAGTTTCCAGTTTGTACGACAGGGATATTTCTGTGCAGACGCAAAAGATTCCACACCGGAGCATCCGGTATTCAACCGTATTGTTTCATTAAAGAGTTCATTTAAATTACCGGCTCAGTCATAGCCGGATCTGGGGGTTATTATATGAATTTATTATCAGGATTAGAAAAATTTGGACTGGATGTTTCAGAAGATATGGATATCTTTGAGGAAGATAAGCCAAAGACAGGCACAGGAACAGAGGCAGTCGAGGAAAAATCGGATATCCCAACCGAGGATATGTTCTTATTAGAAAAGGGAATCCGTTGTCCGGTCTGTGATAAAGTGTTTAAGACAAAGATGATTAAGAACGGAAGGGTAAAGCGTTTAGAGTCTGATAAGGACTTAAGACCGCGTCATCAGTATATTGATACTTTAAAGTATGATATATGTTCCTGCCCGCATTGCGGTTATACGGCAATGACCCGTTTCTTTCCGCATATTACCAATGTGCAGAGCAAATTGATCAAAGAAAACATCTGCTCAAAGTTTCATGCACAGATTGAGCCGGAACCGGCAGTTTATGATTACGACCGTGCATTAGAAAGATATAAGCTGTCACTGTTTAATACCATTGTAAAAAAAGGCAAGACCAGTGAAAAAGCATATACCTGTCTGAAAATTGCATGGCTCTATCGAGGAAAAGCTGAGACCATGGATGCTGCAACAGAGGAAGGAAAGGCAGCAATTGCAGAATGTAAAAAGGAAGAGGAAGCCTTTTACAAACAGGCATATGACGGTATGTTAAAAGCAGTCAGCACCGAGATGTTCCCAATCTGCGGAATGGATCAGGGAACAGTAGATTATCTGTTAGCAACGATGTCAATCCATTATAAAAAATATGATGTTGCATCAAAACTCCTTGCAGGTATCTTAGCATCCAATACAGCAGGAAGACAGATGAAGGACAAAGCACTGAATCTGAAAGAAGAAGTAGTTGCAGAATTAAAAAAGGGGAGAGGTTAAACAGACAGTGAATGAAATGATGATTCCATTGTCACACGATGAAAAAATTCCGCTGTATCAACAGATATATGACCATATCAGGATCGAGATCATGGACGGTAAGATTCCCCAAGGAGAGAAACTGCCGTCTACTCGTTTTTTATCTTCCCATTTGCAGGTGAGCAGAAGTACTGTAGAACTTGCTTATGAGCAGCTTGTATCGGAAGGTTACATAGAGGCACAGCCATACCGCGGATATTACGTCAGTGATGTCAGTGATTTATTAGACTTAAAAGAAAACAGCCAGCAGCCAAAGGAAGAAGAGCCAAAACGTGCTAAGAACCGGATGTTGGAAACACACATTGACTTTTCACCTTTTGCCGTGGACTTAGAGCATTTTGCATTTAATGCATGGAGAAAGGTCAATAAGAATCTGCTCAGCACAGACAATGCCGATTTGCTGACCGCAGGAGATGGTGCAGGCGAGCCGGAGTTTCGTGAGGAAATCTGTAACTATCTCTATCAGTCTCGTGGTGTTATCTGTGAGCCTTCCCAGATTATCGTGGGTGCAGGAAATGAATACCTGCTGATGCTGTTATCACAAATCTTAGGTGCAGGCAGATGTGTGGCAATGGAGAGTCCGACTTATGTGCAGGCATATGAGACTTTTTTGAATCTGGGATATCAGGTGTGTGCAGTAGAGATGGATGCCCAGGGCATCAGCATGGAGCAGCTTCGCAGTGAAAAAGCCGATATTGCATATGTGATGCCATCCCATCAGTTTCCAATGGGAACCGTAATGCCGATGAAACGGCGTATGGAGTTGCTGAAATGGGCGGCAGAGGATGAGAACCGGTATCTGATAGAAGATGACCATGACAGTGAATTTCGTTATAAAGGGAAACCAATTCCTTCGTTGCAGGGTTCCGACCAGAATGAAAAGGTCATCTATCTTGGAACATTTTCAAAGAGTATTGCTCCGGCAGTGCGTGTCAGCTATTTGGTGCTGCCGAAAAAATTAGTAAAAGTCTATACCGAAAAATGCGGTTTTTATGCATCAACCGTTCCTAAAATTCAGCAGATGACCATTTGCAACTTTATGAAAGAGGGCTATTTTGAACGTCATCTGAATCGTATGCGGAGCAGTTACAAAAAGAAGCATGACTTTTTGATGGATGAAATTAAGAAAAGAAAATGGATACGGAAGGTCTATGGAGATAATGCGGGACTGCATGTCATTGCAGAGATTGAGTCGCATTTTTCGGATGAGGAACTGACAAAGTTAGCACAGGGGATCGGAATCCGTATCTATCCGATTTCAGAATACTATATAGATAAAAACAAAGTACCGGAATACCCGGCAATCCTTTTAGGATATGGGGGGCTGACAGAAAAAGAGATAGAGCAGGGATTTCGGGAACTGGACAAAATTATGTTATTTTTTTAGCAAAGAAATGCGAGGGTGGTTATGAAAAGAATAAGGATAGCAATTTGTGATGATGATTCCATTGGCAGGGGATTGTTGCAGGAAAGTCTGGAATATTTACTGCAGGAAAATAACCTGCAGGCAGACATCAGCAGTTATTGCAGCGGTCAGGAACTATTACGGGAACAAAACAGATATGATATTTTGTTTTTGGATATTAGAATGCCTAAAATCAATGGAATCCGGACGGCAGAGAAATATCGGGAGTGGTATGAAGATACGATCATTATTTTTCTGACATCTTATGAAGATTATGTTTTTGAAGGTTATAAAGTCAATGCATTTCGTTATCTGAAGAAACCAATGGAACAGGAAAAATTGTGGGAGGCATTGCTGAGTGCAGTATCTAAGTTAGAAAAAGAATACGAGATTGAACTCTGGGATGAGGAAGGACTGCATATTGTCAGACCCAAAGATATTATTTATGTGGAGACAAGTGGAAGAAACGTCATTGTACGGACCGTGGAAAAGGATTATTGCGTGAAAATGGGGATTACGCAGTTTGCCGAAAATCTGAATGGAACGGATTTTATATCTCCACACCAGTCTTATTATGTTAACATGCGTTATATCAAAGAATTTAATAAGCAGGAAGCAATTTTAGTAAATGGAGAAAAAGTTAAGATAAGTTGTAAAAAGTACGCACAATTTAGGGATATCTACTGCGAATACCGTAGAAATCGAAGAAATCACTAAAGAAAAACACTGAAATGTTGCTTTTGTGTCAAAATCAACTGCTTTTATGTAAATCCTGTTGAAAAATAGTTATCAATATGCAAGAATATAGACGGCTAGAAGAGAGGAGGGGGAGCAGATGATTTTATTTAGTTATTACTGCCAGAGCAAAGAGTGTTTATATTTACGATTTTGGCGTCAATAGAGATAGAGAGAAACAGGGATGACATGAGTTGTGTTATCCCTGTCTTTATGTGGAGAAAAACAGAGGGAACATATAGGTGAGGAAAAGGGTTTGAGAGATGTATCATATATTTATTTGTGATGATGAAAAAAGGTTTACAGAAGTATTAGAAAAACGTGTAGAAACATGTTTGAAGGAACAGGGCCAAAGTTATGAGATACAGATATTCTATAATGGAATAGAAATGTTTCAGGCAATGCAGAAAAAAGCACCGGAAATATTGTTGCTGGATATTGATATGCCGGAAATCTCAGGAATGAAACTGGCGGAACAGATTTTTAGCAGTAATATGAATACCAATGTGATCTTTGTGACAAACAGAGATGATCTGGTATTTCAGGCAATACATTACCAGCCATTTCGTTTTATACGGAAGGAAAAGCTGGATCAGGAATTAGATGAGGCAATTTGTCATTTGATTAATAAATTAGAAAAAGATGAGAAAATGTGGGAAGTTCAGACAAAGAATGGAACAGAAATTCTTGCGTTGAAAAATATTTTATATATAGAAAGCTGCAAACATTATTTACGGATTAAGCATATTAATGGCGAGTGTGAGATGCGGGGGAAAATCTCAAATTTAGAAAAATGGATGAGTAACTATGGTTTTGTACAGACACATAGAAGCTATCTAGTCAATGTTCGCTATATGAAAATGGTTCGTGCAAATGAGGTAGAACTGGACAATGGAGAAATCCTTTCTGTCAGCAGAGATAAAGCACAGGAAGTGAAAAAGAAACAAATGATATATCTGAGGAGTTTTGCATATGCAAATAGTTAGTGAGATTGCTGAAATTGTAGCAAGTGCTATTGACTGTGTGTTAGTATTATGGTTTTTGACAAGTCACTTTGGAAAAAAGAAAACAATAGAATGGTGGAAGTATGCAGTATGGTTTGTAATTTTATTTATTCCAAGTCATTTTATGGGAGAAATGTTTAATTTACAAAGTATTATAGTAATCCTGATTGTTACCAGCTTCTCAATGATTTATTTGCAGGGAAACAGTATTGAAAAGTTAATCGTATCCCTGATTCTGTATATCATGTTGGCATTTGTAAATATTATGGTGATACAAGTAATATCTGTGTTAAGCAAAAGTCCTATGGAGGTACTCATTTCAGGTAATGATATTCTTAGAATTCTTGTATTGTGTATCAGTAAGGTAACGGTAATTCTGACTTTTGTAATAGTGGAAAGAGGATTTAGTAAAAAGCATTATTTCAAAAAAGAAGAGTATATTTTTGGAGCGGTCTTATATATTACATTTTTCATTGTTGCGGTGCTTACCGTTAAAATAGTCGGAACGGTTGAAATGACTTTTAGAGAGCAGATGATTTTCTTCATATTAACAATGTTATTGTTAGTGATTAATAGCTTTATGTTCTGGCTGATCAGGAAAATGAACTATCAGAATAGATGTGAATTGGAGAATGAAGTTTTAAAGGTGCAGTTAGAACAGCAGGAAAGTCAGATTCACAATACAGAATTATTGTATCAGAATACAAGGAAAATGCGTCATGATATGAAGCACTATTTTACAACATATTTGCAATTACTAAGGGATGGTGAAACAGAGGTTGTTATCCAAGAGATGCAGAGTATTTTAGAGACAGAACTGGAAGCGGAAAATGTCTTTTATATGGAAAGTAGAATGGTTAATGCAGTCATTAATCAAAAGGCAGCTCTTTGCAAGAAGAATAAAATATCTTTAGAAGTACAGATTACCGGAGAATTTCACTGGGAAAATGAGAGTAATATTGCAATATTATTATCAAATCTGTTAGACAATGCCATTGAAGCAGAAATACAGCAGGAAAATAAGAGAGAAATTCGTTTAAAGATGTTTATTTATAAAGAGATGATCAATATTATTGTGGAAAATTATATTTTGAAATCTGTTTTGGGAGAGAATCCAGAGTTAAAAACAACAAAAAAGGAAAAACGAGGACATGGGATTGGAATAGAGAGTGTAAAGGAACTGGTTCGTAGAGAAGAAGGAGATTTGGAAATTTTTGAAGAAAACAATTATTTTATTTCACATATATTGATTCCATGCAAAGCAGAAAAGATTTGCGTATAATCCGATTATTCTCGACAAAAAACAACAATTCATGCCTAAAAAAGACGGTTCATGCCAGAAGTATTGAAAAAGTGAAAAAAAGGAATATGATAAAAGATGTTATGAAATGTTATGCAGCTTTTGGGAAATGAACGGATAAAATAGCATCAGTCTATGTAATAGAATCGGAAACCTAATCATAAAACTTCATTGAAGAAGCAGGAGATATGACATAGCAGCAAACAAAAGGGAAATGCGTATTTTGTGAAAAAATCACAGAGTATACATTTTCTTTTTTTGATGAAGTGTAAGAATATAAAAAGATTGGATTAGATAAAAGTTGCAGAAAAGGTGTAAAAATAGAGAAAAAATGGTAATTCATGCCAAAAAAATGTCATTGGTGCCATAGGTATTGCAAAAATAGTCAGAGTTGTTAAGATGTAGAAGAAGGATGTGAGGCAATGTCTAAAGTTGCAGAAAAGGTAGCGGACTCCTTATACCGGAAAGATTATATCAGTGAAGAAGAAAAAGAGATTTATTCATATGGTTATGAAATACTCATTGATAATATTGGAAAAACTTTTCTGTTACTAATGGTAGGTGCGATCATTCATCAGTTAGTTGCAACATTAATATTTGTAGTAGTGTTTACCACATTGCGAAGTTGCTGTGGAGGCTACCATGCATCAAAAGCGTGGCAATGCAATTTACTTACCGTTGTTCTTTGGGGAATGGTGATAGCTGGAACATACACAGAGGCAGTTATGAAAAAGTGTGAAACATTGACAATTGCAATTGCTGTTGTAAGTGAGTTGGTTATTTATCAATGTGCACCAGTGGAGCATCAGAATAAGAAGTTAACGAATGAAAAAAAAGTGAGGAACAGAAGATGTGCATTAGGACTAGGAATGATATATGGAATCTTAATATTACTACTTACTTTTTCGTTAACTAGGCTAGCAATTGCTTTAGCACTGACGGTATTAGAAGTCGTAATATTGATGATAATACCAAGTGAAGGGAGGAGCAATGAGCCATGAAGAAACAGAATCTTTTAGGAGAAATGGTAAAAAAAGCAGGAGCAAAAGCCGCTGTATCTACAGCAAATAAAGCATCTGTATTTTACTGCTACCAGCCAAAAGAGCCAAAAGGCTTAGACAAATTCAACAAATAAGATAAAAGACTCCTGCCGCGAAATGGAACAACTTTAGTACATAAGGCGGCAGGAAAGCAAGCAGAACATGAAGGTATACCCATGAATTTCAATGCTTTTTTCTGCATCAGTACAACTGCAACCTATTACGATCAATCCATTAATAAATGTCCAAATATGAGGTAAGCCCAGACCGAATATAAAGGACACAGGACATAGCTATTGAAATTCATGGAGATGTATTTATGTTTCTATATATTACCAGCATCCGACGGAAGCCAGCAATGGCTTCCGTCTTATTTGCGGGAACATTTGCCGGGAACCCGATTTTCAAAATAACTTTTAAAAACAGGAAAAATGTGGTATAATACATAACATGAGAGCAATAGAGAGCAGTTTTTGTTTTTAAATGTTATGATAAAATCCGTTTCACTTACGAAAGAGAGTGCGGCGGTTTTTTTGTGGAAGAAAGGAGAGGCAATGTTTAAAGAAGGAGATTTCATAATTTATGGAAGCAATGGTGTATGTCAGGTAGAGCATATCGGAAGCATGGATTTACAGGGTGTTCCGGGTGATAAAATGTATTATACATTAGTTCCGGTTTATGAAGAAAAGAGTCGTTTGTTTACACCGGTGGACAACCACAAAGTAGTCATGCGTCCGGTAATCAGTAAACAAGAAGCATGTGACCTGATAGACCATATGCAGGAAATGCAGGTATTTGAGATACAGAATGAAAAGAACAGGGACACTGTATTCAAAGAGGCATTGAAAACCGGGGATTGTGAAGAACTCGTTCGCGTGATCAAGACCATATATGAGAAAAAGCAGGAGCGCAAGGCACAGGGAAAAAAGGTGACTGCGGGTGATGAACGTTATTTCAAACTGGCAGAGGAACATTTATACGGAGAACTTGCCATTGCTTTGGGAATTGAGAAGGACAAGGTTGGTTCGTATATAGAAAAAAGAATCGCATAAAACATACAAAAGGACAAAAGTGTCAAAAAAACTGCAAAAAAATAGAAAAAAGTACCAGAGGATAAAAGGTTTTATGATATAATGATGTACATGGTTAAGTGATGATGAATTTTTCGGTCAAAATGAGAGAGAGGGATTAGGTACAATGGAAAGAAAAAGAAAAATGTCTATCATGGTGCGCCTGTTACTGATGGTAATTCCCCCGTGTCTGCTGATGGGAGTTTTGATGACACTTTATTCCGGTTGGAATATGCAAAAGGGAATGCAAAAGACAACTCTGGATGGACTGCGTTCAACGGATTATGCAGTCTTAGAGATGTTTGAAAACGTAGCAGACGGTGATTATAAGCAGGATGCAAAAGGCAATGTTTACAGAGGAGAGTACAAGATTTCTGATAACAATGAGTTAGCAGATTATATCAAGAACAAGACAGATGTAGATGTTACTTTTTTCTATGGAGATACCCGTGTGTTGACTTCCTTAAAGGATAAAAAAACAGGGGATCGACTGATAGGAACCACAGCATCTAAAGAAGTTACGGATAAAGTCTTAAAAAATGGAAAAGAATACTCAGATACGGGTATTGTGATCAATGAAAGACCATACTACGGATATTATGTGCCGGTAAAGAATTCGGATGACAGTATCGTAGGAATGGTGTTTGTCGGAAGAGAGAGCAAAGATATTAATGCCTTTATCAAAAGCAAGTCAAGCGCCGTATTTCTTATGGCACTGATCATTATGGCAATGGCATCGATCGCAGCATGGATCACCTCAAGATCTGTAGCGGTCAGCGTGCGTGGAACAGAAAAGGTAATCGGTGCGTTAGCAGACGGTAATCTGACCCTGGATGTGGAAGAAAAGCTGTTAGGGCGAAACGATGAAATCGGTGATATGGCACGTTCCGTCGAAAAGTTAAGACAGGAACTTTTTGAGATTATCAGTGATATTAAAAAATCTTCGGGAATACTGAATGCATCGGGAGAATCTCTAAGTCAGATGGCAGAAAACTCCAGTGCAACAACGAACGAAATGAGTAAGGTCATAGAGGATTTATCCAAGGGTGCAGTCTCACAAGCAGAAGAGATTGAAGAGGCATCGGTACATATCGGAGAGATGGGACAAGTCATTGAGGAAATCGTAAGCAACGTGGATGGTTTGGATCATACTTCTGTTAAGATGAAAAATGCCAGTGATGAGTCTTCGGTAATTATTCGCCAGCTTTCCGAATCCAATGACAGAACCACACAGGCAATCAACCGCATCAGCCGGCAGATTGAGGCAACCAACGATTCGGTACAGATGATTCATGCAGCAGTAGAGCTGATTACTTCGATCGCAAGCCAGACAAGTCTGTTAGCATTAAATGCAAGTATTGAAGCTGCCAGAGCCGGAGAACATGGAAAAGGCTTTGCAGTAGTGGCATCCGAGATCCAGAAATTAGCAGAGCAGTCGAATGAATCAGCAGAAAAAATAAAGGACATCATCCGCGATCTGTTGAGTGAGTCGGAACAGACGGTGAACGTCATGCATGAAGTAGAAGATATCGTTGCACAGCAGCAGGAAAAATTAGAAGAGACAAAGACAAAATTTGTATCCGTAGCAGACGGAGTCAATGCATCCAGAAGCGAGACAGAGGCAATCCAGAGTCATACGCAGGTATGTGATCAGTCAAGAGCCAGAATTATTGATGCAGTTCAGAATTTATCAGCAATTTCACAGGAAAATGCAGCAAGTACAGAACAGACGACAGCATCTATGGCAGGTCTGAATGAGGCAATCCGTCAGTTGTCTGTGGCAGCAAAAGAATTGCAGGGCTTATCCGAGGATTTAGAGAAGGATATGTCATTCTTTACGATTTAGAAATGATGATCAAAGTGGAGGAAATACAGTGGTAAAAAAATATTCAGAGATTACACATATTTTTAATGAACACATGAAAGGCGGAGATGGAACCGTAGAAGTGATCCCGTCCGTGGTACAGGGAGAATATGAGAGTGATGCAAATGTCATTGCACGTTTGATCTTAAAACCGGGCTGTTCCCTCGGAATGCATGAGCATATCGGAGAAGAAGAGATCATTACGGTACTTCACGGAACAGCGGAATATAATGACAACGGCGAAAGCAGTACGGTAGAAACAGGCGATGTCTGCATCTGCAAAAGCGGTGGCAGACACAGCATTGCAAATGCATCGCCAAGTGAAGATTTAGAGTTAATGGCAGTGATCATTCAGGTGTAGTACCTGACTTTGCCTGATAATACTGTTCTTCTGCTTTATCATATCCGATTTCAGTGCTCCTGTGGTAGAGATCTATCCGGGAGCATTTTAATGTCTCTAAGCAGGATTGTTCATCTGCAAGAATCCCATCAATACAATTTTTTTGAAAAAGTATTACGGTGTCACGGAGTAGTTCTAAACTTTCTAAAAGACTGTCCGCGGTTCACATCGTCTAAAGGGTGAATCGTATCATAATTTCCCGGAGCCTGTCCTAAGACAGTCAACGCAAGATTAGCAATGACCTCATTGACATTCATATTTGTGGAAGTGCCGGCACCTCCCTGTAAGGCACTGGTACAAAAAGCATCATCCACATCCCCGGCTAAGATCCGGTCGCAGGCGCAGAGGATAGCATCCCATTTTTGGGATTCCTCCGGGTGCAGTTCCCGGTAAGATAAGGCAGCCGCTTTTTTTACCTGCACCATGGCGTAGATCAGGGAAAGATTTGTAGTATGATAGGAAGTAATAAAATTTTCTTTGGCACGAAGCGTCTGTAATCCGTAAAGAGTATCATCGGAAAGGCTGCGTGTTCCTAACATATCATGTTCTGTTCTCATGACGGTTCCTCCGTAAGCATCATAGATACTGCAGGAAACGGTTCAACGCTCCGCTTTAAGATGCCCTGGATATAGGCAATCAGGATACCGTAATTGGTCATAGGGATATTCTGATCCTTTGCACAGGCAAGGCGGTATTTCATTTCACGCTCATTTAACATACAGCCGCCGCAATGCACGATCATCTTATACGGTGAGAGATCTGCCGGAAATTCCGTGCCGGAGGAAAAGACAAATTCCGGTTCTTTTCCGGTATACTGCCGGATCCAGCGGGGCAGCTTGACACTGCCGATATCGTCACACTGTCTGTGATGTGTGCAGCCTTCGGAAACTAAAATTTTATCTCCGTCCTCAATCTGCTCTAGTGCAGTGACACCTTTGATCAGTGCCGGCAGATTTCCTTTATATCTTGCAAAGAGGATAGAAAACGAAGTTAACATAATATCTGCCGGAGTGTCGGCAGATACTTTTGCAAAGACCTGACTGTCGGTAATGACAAGACGCGGTTTTTTGCCTAAGTGAGCTAAGGTGTCACGAAGTTCATATTCTTTGACGACAATGGCAGTTGCATCTGCCTCTAAGATATCACGGATCGTCTGCTGCTGCGGCAGGATCAGTCTGCCCTTTGGAGCAGCCTTGTCGATCGGCACGACTAAAACCACAAAATCAGAAGGATGGATCAGGTCAGCAACGATCCGAAGTTTGGTATCCTCTGTTTTAGCAAGAGTTGCGATCTTTTCTTTGAGGGTATCGATTCCGGAAAGATCAGCCATACTGACGGATACAAAATCAATCTGATGTTCTTTTAAATATTGAAGGTCTTTTGCAAGTGAAGCAGACGGAGCAAGGTCGGATTTGTTAAATGCCACGGCATAAGGAATCTGCTTTTTTTGGATATGCTCAATAAAAGCAAAGTCCTCTTCGCAGAGTCCGAGAGATGCATCGACTACTAAGACAGCGGCATCCGATTTATTTAACACCTGATAACTTTTCTTTACGCGCAAAGCACCAAGCTCTCCTTCATCATCAATTCCCGGAGTGTCAATGACAACGACCGGTCCTAATGGGAGCAGCTCCATGGATTTTTGCACCGGATCGGTGGTGGTTCCCTTTACGTCTGAAACAACGGCCAGATCCTGTCCGGTCACGGCATTTAAGACACTGGATTTTCCGGCATTCCGCCGTCCGAAAAAGCCGATATGGACACGTTCAGAAGATGGGGTCTGATTCATTTGCATAAGTATTCCTCCTCAAACACAGCATTTTTTGTTCTTTTTATTCTAGTTTGTTTCCGGAACCTTGTCAATGTGTGCATTTGGTTTGCTTTTTGTGAAAAATAATGATACTATTAGTTTCGGATATGAATGGTAGAGTACCAGAGAAAACAGAAGGGTGGAATATTTACATGAAAAAAATGGAGGATTACGTCCGCAGTATTCCGGATTTTCCGGAACCGGGAATTATATTCAGGGATGTGACCAGCGTATTGCAGGATGCAGACGGATTACATATGGCGATCGACAAGATGCAGGAACTGCTCGCGGATACGGACTTTGATGTACTTGCAGGAGCAGAGTCGAGAGGATTTATTTTCGGCATGCCGATCGCATATAATCTTCATAAACCATTTGTACTGGTAAGAAAAAAAGGAAAGCTGCCATGCGAGACCGTAGAAAAAGAGTACGATCTTGAGTATGGAAAAGCAACGATCGAGATGCACAAAGATGCCATCAAACCGGGACAGAAAGTTGTCTTAGTCGATGACCTGATCGCAACCGGAGGTACAATGGAGGCTGCCGCAAAATTAGTGGAAGAATTAGGCGGCGAAGTAGTAAAGATTATTTTCTTAATGGAGTTAGCAGGCTTAAAAGGAAGAGAGAGACTGAAAGAGTATGACGTAGAATCTGTCATCTGTTATGAAGGAAAATAAGAAGAGAGAAGAGGCTGGGGTTTAATCAAACACAGTCTCTTTTTTCACCTCCATTTCTTGTGAGATAGTACAGATTATGGTATAATAAGACAAAATACAGGAAGTGTCGACATAGTTAGGCAAAAACAGTTGTAATGAGGCAGTATGACCGATATGGCTGGAAAGGAGAAAACATGGGCAAGAAAGAAGGACAAGGGGAAAACAGAATATCCGGTATTGGAGTAACAGCGCGTCTGATAGGGATTACCATGGTACCAATTATAGCGATCCTTATTATTCTGACCTTTATTTCCGCAAAGGACATGAGAGACAGCATGCGTACGACCCAGTACCAGGGAATGGCAGGAATGGCGGGAAGCGTGCAGTCTGCCTACAATATCGTATATCAGGGAGATTTTAAGTTAGATGAAAAGACAGGAGTCTTATACAAAGGACCGGCTGACCTGACAAAGACCAATGAGATGATGGATATGCTCGTTGAAAAATCAGGTTATGATATGCTTTTAACTTACGGGGATAAGATTGAGATCACAACAATGAAAGGAAAAAACGGGGAGAGGATCATCGGACAGAAGATAAAGGATCAAGTCATCATTGATAAAGTTCTGAAAGGTGGAAAAGAATACAAAGACAATGATACAAAGATCAACGGAGTAGAATATTACAGCTATTCTCTTCCGGTTAAGAACACGGATGGAACTGTTGTCGGAGTGATCAGCATTGTGAACCCTCGTTCCGAGATTGATGATTATACACAAAGCCGTATCATGATCATTGTAGTTGTAGCAGTCGTACTGTTGATCATTACATTGATCACAACAACGATCGTATCAAAATCTCTTGCAGGTGCGATCAAGCATACAGAGGAAGCATTAGTCGGACTGTCACACGGAAAAGTGAACTTCAAGTTAGAGGATCGTTTCTTGACCAGAAAAGACGAAGTAGGAGAAATGGCAAGAGCGTTTGAAGCATTGCAGAAGAAGCTGATCCATATCATCAGCAATATCAAGAACTCATCAGAAGTATTGTTAGGTTCCGGTGAGGAACTGAACCATATGGCACAGCAGAGTAACCTTGCAGCAGGTGAGATCAGCCGTGCAGTAGAGGATATCTCCAAGGGCGCGGTATCCCAGGCAGAAGATGTGGAAGAGGCAACCGTTTATGTAGGAGATATGGGTAAAGTAGTAGGCGAGATCGTAGATGGTGTGGAGACCTTAGACGAGACCTCCAATGAGATGAAAAATGCCGGCGATGAGTCCACGAACATTATTGAGCAGCTTACCGTATCCAACGATAAGACAACAAAAGCCATTGAACATATCGGAAATCAGATTAAAGCGACCAACGATTCCGTACAGGAGATCGGAGAAGCAACGAAGATCATCACAGCGATCGCAGAGCAGACCAGTCTGTTGGCACTGAATGCATCGATTGAAGCAGCAAGGGCAGGAGAGGCAGGAAAAGGTTTTGCCGTTGTAGCTGATGAGATTGGAAAATTAGCAGATCAGTCCAACACCTCCGCAGAGCAGATCCGTCAGACAATCGACAATCTGTTAGAAGAATCTGAAAAGAGCGTTGAGGTTATGGAGAGTGTCAATGTACTTGTCGCAGAGCAGCAGGAAAAACTGAACCAGACCAGAGAAAAATTCGTAAGAGTCAGCAAGGGAATCACCACTTCCAAAGACGATATGGAAGTAATTAAGAGCCACACAGATTCCTATTTTGTAGCAAGAAAGAAAGTGGCAGATATCATCCAGAACCTGTCAGCAATTTCTGAAGAATATGCAGCAAGTACACAGCAGACAACAGCTTCCATGGAAGAATTGAATGCAACGATGAACCTGTTAGCAGAAGCATCCAAGAACCTGACAGATTTATCCAGACAGTTAGAAGAAGAGATCGCATTCTTCCAGATTGATGACTAATTCAAAAAGGAGTCAGGGAGTGCAGGAACAGATTCATGACATCTTACAGTCTTTGCCTTACAAGTTAATACTCAGTAAGGCAAAGAACTGTGAATATCGTAAAGTTCAGATTTTAAAAAAAGAAAAGAATTATCAGATTGAAAAGTATACGCAAAAGCAGGTGTTCCATGAGAATCTTGATAAAGAAGAATTAGAGGTCTATCTGCTGCAGGAACTTGGTACACATTTTTTCCGGATGAATGTATGGAATGCCAAAGTGGAATATCAGATGATGATCTCGAAAAAAGGCAAGGTGCATATCATCGAAAAGAACTGTACAAAGACGGCACCAAAGGAGCAGACCGGGCATAACCGGAAGAAGAAATATCTGATCCCGGAAGGCGAAATGATAGAGCCTTTAGTCGATATGGGAATCTTCACAAAAGAAGGAAAGATCGTACACAGCATGTACGATAAGTATCGACAGATCAACCGTTTTGTAGAACTTGTGGACGATGCCGTAAAGAACAGGGAACTGACATATTTGAATATCATTGATTTTGGATGTGGAAAATCCTATCTGACCTTTATTTTATATCACTATTTTACAAACATCCGTAAGATTCCGGTGCATATGACCGGACTGGATTTAAAAGAAGATGTGATCGAAAAATGTAACCTTGCAGCTAAGAAGTATGGTTACGAAAATCTTCATTTTGAATTGGGTGACATCTGCGGATATCAGAGTAATGAACAGGTGGATATGGTAATTACACTGCATGCCTGCGATACGGCAACCGATCATGCGTTATATCATGCCGTGCGATGGAATACGGAAATGATCTTTTCCGTACCGTGTTGTCAGCATGAATTGAACAGCCAGATACAGAGTGAGGACTATTCGATACTGACCCGTTATGGTCTGATCAAAGAACGGACAGCAGCGTTGATGACCGATGCGATCCGTGCAAATCTGTTAGAGGCATGTGGTTATAAGACAGATATCTTGGAATTTGTGGATTTTGCACATACGCCAAAGAATCTATTGATCCGTGCAAAGAAAAAACCAGTGTCTAAAGATCAGAAAGAAAAGCGTATCCGGGAAGTGGAGCGTCTGATGCAGGAATATCATTTACAGCCGACGTTTTATCAGCTTTTAAAAGAAGCGTCATACATTTAAAAGGAAAATACAATTAGAATAAAATTGGAAAAAATCTCTCATACTATCAAAAAGTTTGGGAGGTTTTTTTATGGAACAAAAAGATTTTTTTTCACAGATGAAGGGTTCGCAGAGTCTTTCATTTCAAAAACCGCCTTACATTCTTGCAAGTGGAAATGTTGTGGGAAAGAAGGAGGGCGAAGGCCCGTTAGGAAAAGAATTTGATGTGATCTGCGAGGACGATAAATTTGGTGCAGACAACTGGGAAGACGCGGAGAGCACACTGCAAAAGGACGCTGTGGCGTTAGCGTTAGGAAAAGCAGGATTAGAAGCAAAGGATATCCGATATATTTTTGCGGGAGATTTATTAGGGCAGAATATTGCAACTTCATTTGGTCTGATGGACTATGAGATTCCGCTCTTTGGCTTATATGGTGCGTGTTCTACGGCAGGAGAATCCATGGCATTAGGTGCGATGTGTGTGGCGGCAGGATATGCCAAAAATGTTCTGACATTAACCTCAAGTCATTTTGCGAGTGCGGAGAAACAGTTTCGATTTCCCCTGGAGTATGCCAATCAAAGACCACTATCAGCTACCTGGACGGTTACCGGAAGTGGTGCCTTTGTACTTAGCACCACAAGGAGCAAGGCAAGAATCACAGGGATCACGACCGGAAAGATCGTAGATTACGGGGTTAAGGATTCTATGAACATGGGGGCAGCCATGGCACCGGCAGCCTGTGATGTAATATATCATCATCTGTTAGATTTTGAGCGGAAGCCGGAGGACTATGACAAGATCATTACCGGAGACCTTGGAAAAGTCGGAAAAGAGATTCTGATCAAACTGCTTCGTGAAAAAGGAATCGATATAGCAGAGATCCATACAGACTGCGGAATCGAGATTTTTGACTGCGAGGAACAGGGAACACAGTCGGGAGGCTCCGGTTGTGGCTGTTCCGCGGTAACCTTAAGTGCGCATTTCTTAAAACAGGTAGAAAAGGGAGCATTAAAGAGAATTTTATTTGTCCCGACCGGAGCGTTATTATCGACCGTCAGCTTTAACGAGGGACAGAGTGTTCCGGGGATCGCACATGCGATCGTCATAGAACATGCATAGAAGAAGAAACGAAAAATAAGGGAAAAGAGGAGGAATTATCGGATGGATTATATCAATGCATTCTGGGTAGGCGGATTGATCTGTGCTCTTGCCCAGATTTTAATGGAAAAGACAAAAATGCTGCCGGGAAGGATCATGGTTTTGATCGTATGTTTAGGTGCGGTGTTAGGAGCAGTCGGAATCTATGAACCGTTCATGGAATATGCGGGAGCAGGAGCAAGTGTTCCATTGCTTGGATTTGGCAATGTTTTGTGGAAAGGTGTGAAAGAAGCAGTAGATGCGAATGGATTTTTGGGACTGTTTCAGGGAGGTTTTAAAGCAAGTGCCGTAGGAATTTCCGCAGCTTTGATCTTTGGCTATTTAGCATCCTGGATCTTCGAACCGAAAATGAGAAAATAGTACACGTTCCGGAATACGTTTGACGCGACTTTCTTATAATGCTATAATAGTGAGCGGTTAAGAAAGAAGGACGTAAATGGAAACAGAAGATAGAAAAAAAATATTGATCGTGGACGATGACCCGATGGCGTTAAAAGTCATCCGTTCTTATTTAAAAGACAGTTATAAAGTATATTGTATCCGTTCGGGAGAGGAAGCACTGAAGTTTCTTTCGATGCAGATTCCGGATGTTGTGCTGTTAGATTATATGATGCCGGGAATGGACGGACCGGAGGTATTCCGTAGGATGCAGGAGGACGAACGGACACAGGGAATCCCTGTGTTTTTTATGACAGCTGTCACGGACAGGGATCGTGTCTTAGAGTGTATGGAAATGAATCCCGAAGAGTATTTGGTAAAGCCGGTCAGCAGCAGTAAGCTTTTGAAAAAATTGTCCGATTTATTTGAAAAAGAGAGTTAACATCGTATAAATACGAAAATAAAGGACATATTAGTACTATCAAAACAAAAGGAGATAGTATTGATATGAAAAAATTCAAAAAAATCATAGTTGGTGCTATGCTGGTAATGGCACTTGGTACGTTTACAGCCTGCGGTAACAATGACGATAATGTAAATGATACAACAGGTACGCAGGATAATGTAACAAACGATGCTGCAAATGATGAAACAACAGGCAGCAACAAGAACAAGAACAACAACAATAACGATAATGATACTGACAATGCAGGAAATGCAGTCGGCGATGCAATGGAAGATGTCGGTGATGCAGCAGGGGATGTTGGAAAAGGTGTCGTAGACGGAGTTGGTGAAGTTGGCGAGGGCATCAAAGATGCAGCCAAGGATATGACCGGAAACGATGATAATGACAACAACAATACCAGAAGTGGTATGCAGGAAAACAACGCCGATGACAATCGTGCAAATCGTTAGGGAATGATCATCAGAGAATAAAAAGGGCGTGAGCTGTATAACAGCTCACGCTCTTGGTCTATCTTATAGAAGTGTTTATAGAAATAAAAATTACTCGTCAATGCTGTAGTTTGGAGCCTCTTTTGTGATGTGGATGTCATGAGGATGACTCTCTTTTAAAGAAGCAGCACTGATTTTTACAAATTTACCGGTTTCTTTTAAAGTCTCGATATTTGGAGCACCGCAGTAACCCATACCGGAACGTAAACCACCGATCAACTGGAATACCGTGTCCTCAACGCTTCCTTTATAAGCAACACGTCCTTCTACGCCTTCCGGAACCAGTTTTTTTGCATCTTCCTGGAAGTAGCGGTCTTTAGAACCGTTTTCCATAGCAGCAAGGGAACCCATACCACGGTATACTTTGTATTTTCTTCCCTGATATAATTCAAAAGTTCCCGGACTTTCGTCACATCCGGCAAAAATGCTTCCCATCATACATACATTTGCACCGGCAGCGATTGCTTTTGTCATATCTCCGGAATATTTGATACCACCGTCTGCAATAATCGGGATATTATATTCTTTTGCAACTTTATATGCATCCATGATTGCAGTAATCTGCGGAACACCGATACCTGCTACGACACGGGTAGTACAGATAGAACCCGGTCCGATACCGATTTTTACAGCATCAGCACCTGCGTCGATTAAAGCCTTGACAGCTTCTCCGGTTGCAACATTTCCTGCAATGACCTGTAAGTCAGGATAAGTCTTTTTAATGTTCTTTACGGCTTCTAAAATATTCTTAGAATGTCCATGTGCAGAGTCTACAACGATGACATCGACATGGGCTTTTACTAATGCATCGACACGATCCATCATGTTAGCAGTAATTCCAACACCGGCACCACAGAGAAGACGACCCTGTGCATCTTTTGCGGAAAGCGGATATTTGATCTGCTTTTCAATATCTTTAATGGTAATTAAACCTTTTAAATTATTATCTTTGTCAACAATTGGTAATTTTTCTTTTCTTGCTTTGGCAAGGATTGCTTTTGCCTCTTCAAGAGTGATGCCTTCAGGAGCAGTGATCAGTCCTTCTGAAGTCATAGACTCTTTGATTTTTTTAGAGAAATCTGTTTCAAATTTCAGATCGCGGTTGGTAATAATACCAACTAATTTTGTTCCTTCTGTGATCGGAACACCGGAAATACGGAATTTTGCCATCAGGTTGTCCGCATCCTGTAATGTATGTTCTGGAGAAAGTGAAAATGGATCAGTAATAACGCCGTTTTCAGAACGTTTTACCTTATCTACCTCATCTGCCTGTGCCTCAATGGACATATTCTTATGAATAATACCGATACCGCCCTGTCTTGCCATAGCGATTGCCATTCTGTGTTCTGTTACAGTATCCATACTTGCACTCATCATTGGGATGTTTAATTTTACCTTTTTGGTAAGATAAGTGGATAAATCAACCATATTTGGAGTTACTTCCGAATATGCAGGAACCAGCAAAACGTCATCAAATGTAATTCCTTCACCGATAATTGTACCCATGAAATTTTCCTCTCTTTCCTTCTTCTAAAAAGTGTCTGATAATGTATATTATTTTTTCAATTCTAGCAAAAAAAAATGTGGAAGTCAATGTCGCAATTATCAAAAATGTAGAAATTCTGCCTTTATTTTTGTACACTTTTGTGGTATCCTTTTTGTGAGTTTTATGCAAAGGAGAGTCAGGATGGAGTTTCGACCATGCATAGATATCCACAATGGAAAAGTAAAGCAGATTGTGGGTGGAAGCCTCTTAGATGAGGGAAATCGTGCAAAGGAAAATTTTGTAGCAGAGCAGGATGCGGCTTTTTTTGCGAAGTTGTACCGGGAACAGGGATTAAAAGGAGGACATATCATTCTTTTAAATCCGGTGGGTTCAGAGTATTATGAAGCGACAAAAGCACAGGCAGAACTTGCATTGCAGGCATATCCGGGTGGTTTTCAGATCGGCGGCGGCATCACGGCAGAGAATGCGAAGGGATTTTTAGACCTTGGTGCAAGTCATGTGATCGTAACTTCCTATGTATTTAAGGATGGAAGGATCAACTATGAGAACCTGAAAAAATTAGAACAGACGGTAGGAAAAGAACATCTTGTGCTGGATTTAAGTTGCAGAAAACAAAAGGATGACTATTATATAGTAACGGACCGCTGGCAGAAGTTTACAAAAGAGCGGGTAACAGAGCAGGTTTTAGAGGAATTGTCCGGTTATGCGGCAGAGTTCTTAGTCCATGCGGTAGATGTGGAAGGAAAAGCATCCGGCATTGAAAAAGAGCTGGCATCCCGTTTAGGGAACTGGGGAAAGATTCCGATCACCTATGCAGGAGGTGTGGGAAGTTTTGATGATCTGCATCAGTTAGATATCTGCGGAAACGGAAAGCTGAACGTGACGATCGGAAGTGCGTTGGATCTGTTTGGCGGGACGATGGAATATAAAAAAGTGATTGATTATATAGAGAAAGCGAGGAATGGCTATGAGTAAGTATACCAAGAAGGATATCATACGTTTAGTGGAAGAAGAAGATGTGGAATTTATCCGTTTGCAGTTTACGGATATGTTTGGAACTATGAAAAATGTAGCGATTACCAGCAATCAGTTGGAGAAAGCCTTAGAGAACGGCTGTATGTTTGACGGTTCTTCCATCGAAGGATTTGTCCGCATTGAAGAGTCGGATATGTATCTGTATCCGGATTTAGATACATTTGCAATTTTTCCATGGAGACCGCAGCAGGGCAAAGTAGCACGCATCATCTGTGATGTCTACCGGCCGGATGGCAAGCCGTTTGCAGGAGATCCGCGGTATGTACTCCGCCGTGTAGTAGAGGAAGCCAAAGAGATGGGATATACCTTAAATGTAGGACCGGAGTGTGAGTTTTTCTTATTCCATACAGATGATGACGGACAGCCGACCACGATTTCTCATGAAAAAGCAGGATATTTTGACCTTGGACCGATCGATTTAGGCGAAAATGCCAGAAGAGATATGGTACTGACCTTAGAAGATATGGGATTTGAGATTGAAGCCTCCCACCATGAAGCGGCACCGGCACAGCATGAGATAGATTTTAAATATGATGAGGCGATTGCTACCGCAGACAATATCATGACCTTTAAATTAGCAGTGAAAACGATCGCAAAACGCCACGGACTGTTTGCAAGTTTTATGCCAAAACCAAAGTATGGGATTAATGGCTCCGGCATGCACATCAATATGTCCTTAGAAAAAGATGGAAAAAATATTTTCTTTGATGAAAACGATCAAATGCAGCTCAGCAAAGAAGCGTATTATTTTATCGGAGGAATTATGGAGCATGTCAAGGGAATGACAGCGATCACAAATCCACTGGTCAATTCTTATAAACGTTTAGTACCGGGCTATGAGGCACCGATCTATATTGCCTGGTCAGCCACAAACCGCAGTCCATTGATCCGTATTCCGGCAGCCCGCGGTGAGGGAACCAGAGTGGAGCTTCGCTGTCCGGACCCATCGGCAAATCCATATTTAGCACTTGCCGTATGTCTTGCAGCGGGATTAGACGGTATCCGTAAACAGATCATGCCGCCGGCAGCAGTGGTAAAAAATGTATATGAAATGCGTTTAGATGAAAAAAAGGCGGAAGGAATTGAAGCACTTCCGGCAACTTTAAGTGAGGCGGTAGAGGAATTAGAAAAAGACGAATATATTTTAGAAGTTTTAGGCGAGCATATCAGCCGGAATTACATTGCCGCAAAACGTACAGAATGGGCAGAATACACATCACAGGTAACAGACTGGGAGATTGAGCAGTACCTGTATAAAATTTAGCAGGAAAACGAAGATGATATACACAGTAGGATAGGAACGGATGATAAGATGAATGTGGTAATAGCTTTTCCTAAAATTGAAAACGCGAAAAGCATCCGAAGCATTCTTATGAAAAGTGGTTATCAGGTGGATGCAGTCTGCACGACAGGGGGTCAGGCACTGCAGAATGTAAATGCCTTAGATGGGGGAATCTTAATCTGCGGATATCGTTTTGCCGATATGATGTGCAGTGAGATCCAGGCATATCTTCCTGCAAATTTTGAGATGCTGTTAGTCGGCTCTCAGAGTAATACCATGAATAGGGATGTCTCAGATGTGGTATGTCTCTCTATGCCGTTAAAAGTTCATGAACTGTTGCAGACCGTCGAGATGATGGCGTATACTTATGAAAAGAAGAGAAAGAAACGGCGTGCACAGCCCAAAGAACGTACCGAGGAAGAAAAAAAGCTGATATTAAATGCAAAAAAACTTCTCATGGAACGGAACCAGATGAGTGAAGAGGAAGCACACCGTTATATACAAAAGAGCAGCATGGACACCGGTACCAGCATTGTGGAGACAGCACAGATGGTACTCAGTCTGATGAGTGTATAATAGAAGGAGTGATGGACATGAAATTTACAAAGATGCAGGGAATCGGAAATGATTATGTATATGTGAATTGTTTTGAAGAAAAGGTGGAAGATCCGGCAGCGCTTGCCAAGTTCGTAAGCGACAGACATTTTGGGATCGGTTCCGACGGATTGATTTTGATAAAACCTTCCAAGAACGCAGATTTTACCATGGACATGTATAATGCAGACGGTTCACAGGGCGAAATGTGTGGCAACGGAATCCGTTGTGTGGCAAAATATGTCTATGATAAAGGATTGACGGATAAGCAGCAGATTTCGATAGAGACATTAGCAGGGATCAAATATCTGGATCTGACGGTGGAGGACGGAAAGGTCGTTCTTGTCCGTGTGGATATGGGAGAGCCGGAGCTGATCGCAGAAAAGATTCCGGTGATCGCAGACAGTGAGAAAGTTATTGATGCACCGATAGAAATTGACGGAACAACCTATCATATGACTTGCGTATCTATGGGAAATCCACATTGTGTGATCTTTATGGATGATGTGGAGAATTTTGAGATCGAAAAAACAGGTCCGTTATTTGAAAATTATAAAGATTTTCCAAAACGGATCAATACAGAGTTTGTAAAAGTCATTGATGAGCATACCTTGCAGATGCGTGTGTGGGAGCGTGGTTCAGGCGAGACACTTGCCTGTGGAACCGGAGCCTGCGCAACTGCCGTAGCAGCAATACTCAACGAACATTGTAATGGAGAGATCCTGATCCATCTGCTGGGTGGAGATTTAAAGATCGAATGGGACAAAGAGACGAACCATGTATTTATGACAGGTCCGGCAGCCATTTCCTTCGAGGGAGAGATCAATCTGTAGAATATTTAAATACTAATCAAACAAGAAAAGAGGAGAAGATTATGTTTCAAGTAAATGACAATTTTCAGAAGTTACCGGGAAGCTATTTATTTAGTACGATTGCAAAAAAAGTCAGTGCATACCAGCAGGAAAATCCGGACAAGAGCCTGATCCGTTTGGGTATCGGTGATGTAACACAGCCACTTGCACCGGCGATCATCAAAGCACTTCATGCAGCCGTAGATGAGATGGGAGCAGCAGAGACCTTCCATGGATATGCACCGGATTTAGGATATGAATTTTTAAGAAGCGCCATTGCAAAGAATGATTATGAGTCCCGTGGATGTGACATCAGTGCAGATGAGATTTTTGTATCTGACGGAGCAAAATGTGATTCTTCTAATATTCAGGAGTTGTTCTCGGCGGATTGTAAGATTGCAGTCTGCGACCCGGTATATCCGGTTTATGTAGATTCCAATGTTATGGCAGGAAGAACCGGAGTCTATGATGCAAAGACAGAGATGTGGAGCAATGTCATCTATATGCCATGTACGATGGAGAATGGCTTTGTACCGGAATTTCCAAAGGAAACACCGGATGTCATCTATCTGTGTCTGCCAAACAATCCGACCGGTACAACGATTACAAAATCCCAGTTACAGGAATGGGTAGATTACGCAAATAAGAATGGTGCCATCATTATTTATGATGCGGCATATGAAGCATACATTTCAGAGGATGATGTCGCACATTCCATTTATGAATGTGAAGGAGCAAAGACCTGTGCAATCGAAATCAGAAGTTTTTCTAAAAATGCAGGATTTACAGGAGTCAGACTTGGCTTTACGGTAGTGCCAAAGGATTTGAAACGTCAGGATGTTTCCCTCCATGGTATGTGGGCAAGACGTCATGGAACAAAATTCAACGGCGCACCATATATCATCCAGCGTGCAGGCGAAGCCGTATATTCAGAAGAAGGAAAAGCACAGTTAAAAGAGCAGGTCGCTTACTATATGAAAAATGCATCTGTAATTAAATCAGGATTACAGGAAGCCGGCTATACGGTATTTGGTGGTGTGAACGCACCGTATATCTGGTTAAAGACACCGGATCAGATGAATTCCTGGGAGTTCTTTGACTATCTGTTAGCAAATGCGAATGTCGTTGGAACACCGGGTTCAGGATTCGGACCAAGCGGAGAAGGATATTTCCGACTGACTGCATTTGGAAGCTATGAGAACACGGTAGCAGCATTAGAGCGAATCAAGAAAATGTAAAGGGGAGCTTTTTACAAAAAGGAGTTAACATTTTATGTTATCGGAA
>UMAL01012279.1_pt1 | contig 92854 bp, 84 predicted proteins | sample 1963691 | NCBI WGS metagenome assembly UMAL01 (sample SAMEA4835914, study PRJEB28245) | human gut metagenome | biome: gut microbiome; material: fecal sample | place: Denmark | collected 2008
CAGCCTGCGCCAGCTGGATCCGGACATCGCCGTAACGGCTAAGGCCTGCCCCCTGTTCGTGCCCCTGGTGGAAAACGGGCGCTTCCGGCGGGGGGACGTGGTCATCGAGACCGTGGCCCGGGAGTATCTGGAGCCGCTGCGCCGGGAGGGGCTGGATACCCTGATCCTGGGCTGCACCCACTACCCCCTGCTGACGGATATCATCGGCGATATCATGGGCCCCGGCGTCACCCTCATCAACACCGGCGAGGAGGCCGCCTGGGAGCTCAAACGCACCCTGCGGGCTATGGACCTGCTGGCCCCGGAGGGGCCGGCCGGCCGGGCCACCCTCTGCGCCAGCGACCAGCCCGAGCAGTTCGGGTCCCTGGCGGCCTATTTCTTAGGGGAGAGCCTCACCCGCCCGGTGCAGCCGGTGGACATCGACCAGTACTGAGCCATGGAGGGACCTGTACAGATCGCCGTCACCAGCCGCAGCCTGTTTGACGGCGGCGCCGAGACGCTGCACTTTTCGGGCGCCGGTACCCTGCGGCCCACCGCCGCCGGGTGGGACCTGCCCTATACCGCCGCCTGCCGGGAAAACGGCGCGGCGCTGTCCTCCCGCATCCGCCTGACGGCGGAGCCCAGGCGGGCCATTCTGTGGACCCTGGGGCCGGAGGGCTATGGCCTGCCCCTGGACCCGGAGCACGAGACCCAGGCCCGGCTTTCCCTGGGCCTGACCGTGGCCGTCCGGACCCGGGCGGTGGAGTTTTCCCTGGAGGAGCCGGACCGGGGATATATTCACCTGGCCTATACGCTGCTGGACCGGGGCCTGCCCCTGAGCCGGATGCAGCTGGAGATACGCATGACAAAAGAAACGATATAAGGAGAGCATCACCATGAATATGATCCAGAACGCCAAGGACCAGGTGCTGGACCTGACCGTCAGCGCCTATCAGAAGGCCGCGGCAGAGGGCCTTCTGCCCCAGGACGCGGCTGTGACCCCGTCGGTGGAGATTCCCAAGGACACCGCCAACGGCGACTATACCACCACCTTCTGCCTGGCCGCCGCCAAGGCCCTGAAGAAGAACCCCCGCCAGGTGGCCCAGATCCTCATGGACCACATGGACCTGTCCGGGTCCTATTTCACCTCCGTGGAGATGGCCGGGCCGGGCTTCCTGAATTTCCGCCTGGGGAACAAGTGGTTCCGGGACACCGTGGCCTGCGTGGAGCAGGAGGGGGCAGCCTACGGCTGCAACGACACCCTGAAGGGTCAGAAGATCATGGTGGAGTTCGTCTCCGCCAACCCCACCGGCCCCATGCACATGGGCAACGCCCGGGGCGGCGTCCTGGGCGACACCCTGGCCTCGGTGCTGCAGAAGTCCGGCGCCGACGTGTGGCGGGAGTTCTATGTCAACGACGCCGGCAACCAGATCGAGAAGTTTGCCAAGAGTCTGGAGGCCCGGTATCTGCAGATCATCAAGGGCGAGGACGCCGTGGAGTTCCCCGAGGACGGCTATCACGGCGACGACATCCGGGAGCTGGCCCGGGCCTTCTATGACCGGGAGGGCGAGAAGTATCTGGACTGCGACCAGAAGATCCGCCACGACGCCCTGGCCCGCTTCGGCCTGGACAACAACATTCCCAAGATGCAGCGGGACCTGGCCCGCTACGGCATCACCTATGACCAGTGGTTCTTCGAGTCCAGCCTCCACGAAAGCGGCTATGTGGCCGACTCCGTCCAGGCCCTGACGGACCTGGGCTATACCTATGAAAAGGACGGGGCCCTGTGGCTGCACACCAGCCGCATCCTGGCGGAGAATCTGAAAAAGGCCGGCAAGTCCGACGCGGACATCGAAAAGCTGGGCCTGAAGGACGACGTACTGCGCCGGGCCAACGGGTTCTATACCTATTTCGCCGCCGACATCGCCTATCACCGGAACAAGTTTGCCGTCCGGGGCTTCGACAAGGTCATCAACGTCTGGGGCGCGGATCACCACGGCCATGTGGCCCGGCTGAAGGGCGCCATGGACGCCCTGGGCCTGGACGGCGAGCACCGGCTGGACATCGTGCTGATGCAGTTGGTGAAGCTGGTCCGGGACGGCGAGGTGGTGCGTATGTCCAAGCGCACCGGCAAGGCCATCAGCCTGACGGACCTGCTGGACGAGATCCCCGTGGACGCCTGCCGCTATTTCTTCAACGCCAAGCCCGAGACCCAGATGGAGTTCGACCTGGGCCTGGCCGTCCGGGAGGACAGCGAGAACCCGGTGTACTATGTGCAGTATGCCCACGCCCGGATCTGCACCCTGCTGAAGGCCCTGGAGGCGGAGGGCTACACCGTCCCCGCCGCCGGAGAGGTGGACTTCTCCCTGCTGTCCGGCGAGGCGGAGCAGGCCCTCATCAAGAAGATCGCCGCCTACAGCCAGGTGGTGCGCCTGGCCGCCCGGGACTATGATCCCAGCCACATCAACCGCTACCTGACGGAGCTGGCCGGGGACTTCCACCGGTTCTATACCGCCTGCCGCATCAAGGGCGAGGAGCGCCCGGTGCTGCTGGCCCGGCTGAAGCTGGCGGATACCGCCCGGTCCGTGCTGAAAAACGCCATGACCCTCATCGGCTGCACCGCCCCGGAGAAGATGTGAGTGTGACAGAGCATAACAAAAAGGAAGCCTGAAGGAGGCACTTCGTAAGGAAGTGCCTCCCTCGGCTTTTGTAATCAGCCGGAATGATTGAATTGTAGGTAAATCAATCATATTGGAGGATTACAAAATGGAGAAGTACATCTACAACGAGAAGAATGGGCTTTGGTATGAGCTACAGGGAGACTACTATCTACCCTGTCTGAAACTGCCGAAGGAAGAAACGGCACATATCGGCATCTTTGGTCAGCGGCATCGTCGCTATCTTAAAACCCACCGCAAGGCGCTATATACCTCCCTGCTCACCAGAGGCAAACTGAATGGTTACCTTGCTGACATTAACCGGCAGGCAGAGGGAATGTTCTCTCGGCTGGTAAAGCAGCTTACCGAAAAAGAGGGCGTGACGGAAACGCTCAAAGCGGAAAACCAAATGCTGTGGGTACAGAAGATGAACAATCTGAAAAACGCCGCTATGGAAATCGTATCAAACGAGCTTATTTATCGCTAACACTGCACAAGTAAGGTCGCCGTCAACAGACGGCGGCTTTTCTCATTTCGGGTGTAATTCGAAAGCCACATCATACATATTTCGGGAGCAATCCTGCCGTTTGGTACACAGTAGTATATTGTTTTGAAAACATAGTCTGAAAGGCTAATTTATCTCGTTCATAATAGGCTGAAGCCGTTTGACCCAACCTTAAATAGAGTTCCAGGTGGATATGCTTATCATTGCTGTCCTCGCGTACCACAGCGCCTTTTCCAGCGCTGCCGTGTCTATTTGCCGTGCTTTGCTTTTACCGTTCCCGCTGCTGCAAGGAAATTACCTGAGCTTGCAGCAAAATAATCTGTTCATTGAACCGATTGTTCCGCTTTTTGAATTCCTGCATAGAGTTTAAATATCTGCCTCACTGCCTCAGCCTACTCCGGGATGATTCATTCTACAATGGTCTACACAAATGTGGTGGGGCTTGCATGATTTTGTCGATGATAGGCTTTAGCACAGGGGCTCTGCACCCGTTTTGCACACAGTACTTTTGAGAAAATTCGCATTTAACTTGGGATTTCAAAAAAAACATGGTATACTGCAAAAACAAATGCGCGTCAGCGAAAACGGACAGGAGGCGAAAGGCGATATGGCACGGGAAGAAGAATGGACCTGCGACTGTGAGTCGGATCCTTCGGCAGAGCATCGCCGGGAAAAGGAAAAACGCGCCCTCCATATAGAGCAGAGAAAGCGGCACAAGGAGCGGCTGTGCCGGGAGCTATCCGGTAGCGGAAACTGCAAGCTGTCCATTTGGGTAGACAGCCGGAAGAAAAAATCCGGCGAAATCATCCTCATCAGGCGCTATAAGAACAGCAATATCCAGTGCCGGCTGAAAAAATGCTCGAAGCATATTGTCCGATGCATCCCGCCGGATGTCCTGCCGCCCAAGGGAAATCAGTATAGAAGGGCTTTTGACTACTGGTGGATATGGGAGTGACGAATTGAAAAAAATTTCGATTTAACTTAAGTTTTCAAAAATACCGTGATACGCTGTAGAAAAAATAAAGGAAGGAGTGGATAACAATGTCTGTCAAAACCAATATCAAGGACTTTTACGGGCGGGTGATCGGCACGGTGGTGGAGGAAAACAACGGTGACAAGACCATCAAGGATTTTTACGGCCGTCCTCTGGGCTACTACAAGAAAGGCCGCAATGTGACCACCGATTTTTACGGCCGGGTGGTGGCCTCCGGCGATCAGCTTGCCATGCTGCTGAATTCGGACAAGTGAGAAAGCCGGGTGCCGCATTCTGTAGGAATGCGGCACATCTCTTTTTATTAAACTCGTTTTTACCACATATCAGCACAAGAAGGAGTGAATGCGATGAAGAAAGAACGCGTGGAGCTGAGCGTGCATACCAAAATGTCCCGTATGGATGCGGTGGCCTCCGCCGGTGACTATGTCCGAGCTGCGGCAGAGCAGGAGCAACCGGCCATCGCCGTAACGGATCACGGCTGTGCGCAGGCTTTCCCTGAGGCAATGCGTGCGGCAGAGCAATGCAAAAAGGAGGGCCGCAGCATCAAAATTCTATATGGCATGGAGGCGTACTGCGCAGACAGTAGGGATGCCCCGCCGTACCATGTGACGATCCTGGTGCAGAACGAAGCGGGGCTTAAAAATCTGTATCAACTCATCACGCAGTCCCACCTGCACCATTTCCGGGGTGTGCCGCTGGTGACAGGAGCGGATCTGCAGCAGCACCGCCGGGGGCTGCTGGTCGGCAGCGGCTGCGGCAACGGGAAACTGTTTTCTGCGGCTGCACGGGGAGAAAAGCGCTTATCGGCCATTGCCCGGGCGTATGATTTTCTGGAGATACAGCCCGTTTGGAACTGCAAAGTCGTGGTTCCCGAGGCGGGGAAAATTCAGGAGGTGCTTCGGCGGATCAACAGGATCATTGCGCAGTTGGGAGATGATCTGAAAATTCCCGTCTGCGCCACGGGAAATGTCCACTATCTCAAGCCCGAGGATGAACGGGCGCGCCGTATTCTCAGGTGCAGCGGCCACGGCTCCCTGTATTTGCGATCCACTCGGGAAATGCTCCGGGACTTTGCCTATCTCGGCAAAGAAAAAGCCCGGGAGGTGGTCATTGACAACACAAATCTGCTGGCAGAACGGACGGAGGAGCTTCGCCCGATTGCGACAGAACCCACATGGGCAAGGCCGGAAGATGAACAGCTTTTTCTTGACCGCTGTCAAAGCAAGGCCGACGAATATGATGGGCTGTTGACTGATCTTATAACAGAGCGACTGGCCCAAGAAAGTGCCGTTGTGAAAAAACAGAAGTCTGCTTCCTCGTACAGAATTGCCGCTGCCTTAGCCCATGACCTGTGCGGCAAATGCGGCATTCCTGTTATGACGCGTGGGTCGGCAGGTGCATCCCTGCTGGCTTATTTTTCCGGCATCAGCCGCATCAACCCATTGCCGCCCCATTATCACTGCCGCCATTGCGGGCATACGGAGCTTCCGGCGGGCGGCGTGGAATCCGGCTTCGATTTGCCGGACAAAACCTGTCCGAGCTGCGGGGAGCGCATGGCGCGGGACGGGCAGAATATCCCGTGGCAAGATTTTTGGGGGCAGGATGGGGAAAAACTGCCTGACTTTGATTTCATTATTCCCGGGGAGTTCATCGCACAGGGGCGCATGATGGGGGTATTCGCAGAGCTGTTCGGAGAGAATCGGGTGGTGAGAGCCGGCGCTACTGCCACCGTTTCAGAGAAAATTGCTCGGTATTATATCCGGGAATATGAGGAGAAACAGTGCAACTCTTTCCCGGAAGAAGTGCGGGCGCGTATAGTCGAATGTCTGACCGGTGTCCGGCGCGGCGTCCGACAGGATCCGGGCGGCTATGTCCTCCTTCCGGGGGAAATCGAGCCGGAAAGCTCCCTCCCGCTGCAATACGCTATGGACGACCCCGGCAGAGAGATCTGCACCCATTTTAATTTTTACGATTTGACAAATGCATGGTTGAAAATGGACTGCTTGGGATATGATGCGTCAGACCTGCTCGCTCGGCTCTGCCGGGAGACCGGGTGCGAAGTAAGCTGCATCGACCTGCACGATCGAGCGGTATATGACAGCCTGCTGGCCAAACCCTCCACCACCGCAGCGACGGACAGTCTGTTTTCGTGTGCGGTGGAGCTGGTGCTGAACGGCCTGACGGATAGGGAATTGCGAAGCAGTCTGCCGAGGAATTTCACCGGCATACGGAAGGCGATATGCCATCTGCAAAACGGCTCTGTCTCCGAAAATGTACCCGGGTATCACAAAGCCTATACGGTGGAGCTTGCCATGGCCGCCGTGGAGCTGGGATGGTACAAGCTGCGATTCCCGGAGGAGTTTGAAAGAGCCTGCCGATGTACCTATAAAAATTTTGAAAGAAAGGCTTTGATGCAATGAAGCGGCATAATCTTGATCCCGATGCGCAAATGCGTCTGCTGGAGGAGATATACGGGGAGAAAGCCATCGTGTCCGCCGTGGAGAGAAACCGGGAAAATCGGGAAATCGAAATCCAAAACGCCCTGCGGCGGCTCTCCGAACAGCAGCGGGAGATGATCCTGTACCAATACGGCTTTGCGGACGGGCTGCCCCACACGGCGGAGGAAGCCGCGCAGCACTTTGACCTTTCCCGGGAGGACGCGGAGCGCATCACGGCGCTTGCCCTGCGGACGCTGCGCAGCCCCGCCTGCTCTGGCGGGCTGCGGGTACTGCTGTCGCAGCTTTGAATCAGAGGAAGAAAATTTTTTGGATTTAACTTGGGTTTTTCCAAAAGCCTTGTTATCATGAAGAAAAATAAATGATATGGAGGCTGACCTATGAACACACCCAAAAATCTTCTCATTGCCAATCCCGACCAAAGCATCGTCCTCACCCCTGCTGAAGTGATCCGCCGTATGTTTGCCTATACTGACGAAAACGGCATTCTGATCGTCCCCCAATGGCCTTGCGATGATTGCGTGGAGCAGGGCTACTATATCTGTCGCATGAATTGGACGAAGGCGGACGCCGAGGAGGCGGTGGCGGTGTATGAGTCCCTCTATGCCAAGCTGGAAAATGCCGGCGAGAAGCCCTGCGATGACCAGACGATGCTCCCCTACCCGGATCCCGGTATGGAGAAAATCGCCTATCATCTGAATATTCGTGCCAAAAGGCTGCAAAAGCTGCTGGCTCTCCGTGCGCCCCACATTGTCGCAAATAACGAAGCCTGCCTTCTCGCTCAGGCTATGGTTCTCTACGGCTATTGCAAAGACTTCCGCTGTGTGAAGGAATTGGAGTGACAAAAAAACCCGGCTTTCCGCATGGAAAGTCGGGGATATAGATTAGCGAGGAATGTCGTAGCCTCTGTCCTTCAGAATTTCGTAGATTTGCCTATATTTTTCGTCAAGGCTCAATCCAATTATTTCGTTTTTTTCTTGCTGCCCCAATTCCTCCTTTTCCTTTAGTCCAAACAGGAATCCTTCGGCGGAAAGTGCCAGTTGAATTTTGGGCCACTCAATAAACTCCAGTTCCAGCGGGGAAAGCTCCGAATTGTGGCCTTTTATGTATTTTCGGATGTTCTTTACATAGAATTGATAGCTATAGTATTTCTTCCCATTTTTGCCGGTATATTCATCGTCCTCATGGTTTTCCATGCGGCTCCATGTTGACATCTTCCCGGCAACGAGTTTCTTCCCAGCAATGAGTTTCTTGCCATCAGGAACATTTCGCTTGAACCATTCCAGGGTAAATGAGTCCAACGGCATATGACAATATTTAAAATAATCTTGATATTCCGATGAATCCTCGCAGCAGAGCAAATACTTGAAAGACATATTTATAATTTTTTGGGCTTTCCCGTATGTCCCAAGGTCGCTACCGGAAAAGTGTCGGCACCAAATGGCACACAAGTCGCTATGCTTTTTGTCGAAGTCTTCTTCTTTCTCCGGCGCCTTTTCCTCAAAAAAATACTTCCGGAGCTCGTCTCTGATTTCCGTTATCGCCGCATTCTTTTCCTTTTCGTGTTTGCCGATTCCGGTCATGGTTCGTTTGGCATCACCATAAGCCAAATCGACGGCCGCCTCAAACGCCTTCTCATCTTTTATAGAGGCAAGTTTCTCGTAGTCATTAGGTCTGCTGCGCTTAAGGCCTTCCTTAAAATCCTTAATCGCATTTTTGCATTCTTCTATCATTCCGTTTCGCCATCCTTTCCTTTTGATTCGTCAAATTTGCAGGAATTTCCACATAAAGTATACCACATGGAACGCAAAATTCAACATCTTTCATATATTTTCCCAAAATAAATATCAAAGGAGACAAATGATGTCATTCAATGCGCTGTATATTGATTATTACCTGTGCGGCGGCATCCACAGTAAGGGCTACGCTCCGGACGAACAAACAACCGCCCTCCTCCAAGAGCTGACTGCCATTCTGGATCGGCTTCAGTCGGATGATTACGAGCCTAACCTGCACACCATATGGCTCAGCGCCAAACGGCCCACTTTCCGGCAGTATTATGAGCAATATTACCCGGAAACGCCCTATGATATAGTCGATGCCGAAACCGAAAAAAATGCCCGGCGAGCCTATACCATTGCCTACCCCTGCGCAGAGGTATGGTATCAGATGTCGACCAACCATTTTCCCGGCGAAAACGGACAGGAGGTCTATGTACTCTGCTTGAATGATATAAAAGCCTTCGGCACGAAAAAAAACACTGATTGCCGGTGTCGTGAGGACACGGAGCTGCTTCGCTGGGCGATGGAGGGGGCAAGGAAATTCGTTTCTGCCGTGGAACGGGGCACTTATCAGAAGGAAATTTTAAGTCGGATCGCCTATCCCTATCGGGAGGGCTGGATCAAGAGAAAGGAACTGTGGGCAGTGTGTCCCGAATTGCGGAGACGCTTTTTGACACCTCTCACTAAACGGGATATAGCGAAATTCATGAAGACTTATAATAGAGCTGGAAAGAGTGAGGCTGCTCCGCTGAAAAATATGACGGCACGGGTATACTATGAAGCCTGTGCAACCCTGTATGAAGCATGGGGCTTGCACGGAGATTCTCCCTTCACGGATAGCGATTTGGAGCATGAGCACTACGGGGAGAATAAACTGACGCCCAAGGAGCTGTACTATGCCACTGCCGGAGATGAGGATAACGGCCTTAAAAATGTACCCATGGACGACCCGGAAGCATTCCGGGAATGGCACCGGCGCAGGGGCCCTTTTTTCCGCAAGGGAAAAAGCAGCACCGCCTATGGAACTGTCGTGCCCAACTCGAATGGCAATTTGACCGCAGAGCTGATTCCTGTGACCGACGATGACGCAAAGAGCGGGTGGCGGTTCATGGTTTTTGCGGATTTTTCATCCTACACCATCCTTGCCGCAAATGCGCTCAGTGATGCCGGCTATCCGATTCAGGTGGAGGAGCCGGAGGCGTTTTTCCGTATGCTGACGGGAGATGATGATGTTGCGATCGTTCCCGCATGGGAGCCTGCGTCGCCTTTTTCTATTCACCTACCGCCGGGTGCTGCTGGGAAAGCTGTTGCGGAAAAGGCAACCTGGAAAAATGACTGCTATGAAACGAAAAGGGACACAGCGGAATAGGGGGATTATTTGGGGATACTTTTCAAATTTAGCGGTGGAGGTCTGTCCTGCGGATAGACCGGATGACAGCTATCCCTCTGCGGAACGGCAGCTTTTGCAGAGGGTGGAGGACTTGAGGGAGCGTGTCCATGGGAGCTTGTAAGGCCAAGATTTTTCCCGCCGCCCAGCGCGACTTAGAACAGGCCATTGACTATCTGAACACCCTGTCACCCCAGGCGGCGATTCGTTACTACGATCTGCTGGTGTGCGAGATCGCCGGTCTTTCCAAAATGCCGAAACGCTGTCCCCGCCCCAAGGATTTGGCCTTGGCGGCCAAAGGGTATAGATACTTGATCGTGAAGAATTATCTTGTGTTCTATGTGGTGGCCGGAGACACGGTGCAGATCCGCAGGACCCTGTACGCCCGCCGGGGCTATCGAGCACTGCTGTAAAGATGAATAGAGAACCCGGGACGCACTTGTCCCGGGTTTATTGCGAATATTTTTCTGCGGAAGTTTTTTGTTACCGGCTGGTTAAAAAGGCCTTTTTGATACTGCCTTATACAGAACAATAGCAAGAAGTACAAATACAAAATTATATTGGATTAATGCAAATGGCTGTTTTAATTTCGCCGGCAATCACGGTACTTAATGCCGAATCATCTCAATGCGTTCCACTTCACAAAATGTCCGCAATGAGCATCCGCCCGCTCGTGATTGCGGCTTGCGCGGCCGCTGTCGCCATAGCACGGGCCGCACAAATCATCCGTGTCATAAGTGACTGCGCTGCCGGCTCTGTTAACCTCCCGGCTCCCGCCCCAATATTCACAGGTGGCACATTTTTTCTGGTTATAGGAATAAGTATGTTCCATTTTTAAACGCTCCTTTCGTCTGTTTTCATCAGTATAACACGGCTCTTTTGAAAACTTAAATTAAATTCCAGTTTTCTTAAAATTTTTTATTGGCTGATTGCACCTGTAACAGTGGACGGTAATGTTTCTATGGGCACTGTCGGGATCATTTTGCAACTCGCTCAAGCTCCTGCCACACCTTAACCATAGCATAGGTATCCAGTTCGCAGTACTTCAGCAGATTGTGCCGGGCCTTTGCCTGTTCCTCCGGGGGCATGAACTCAATTTTGGGGAAGATGTCCATGGCCTCGCCGCCATTGTGAACGCCTTCCAAATTATGATAATCCAGGCTGGGATCATCGGGAAAAATAGCCGGCAGCACACTCTTGATGGAAAAAGAGCCGCCCATGGCTCGGTTATAGTAGTAGCCGGACTGAAACGGAACCAGCAGGTCAACGATGTTGTCTCGGATATTCAGAAGATGCTCCGCCAAATCGGGAAAAAGTGCCGCCAGCTCCCGGATCCTTGTGCACTCGAAGGCTTTGTTATACGCCGTTACGCAGGTGTTCATGGGGATATCCGCACACAACCGTTCGGCAAGAGCTCTTCTGGGGTCGGGGCCGGATTCTGCCAGAAACTCCTTGTGCTTCAGCTCTCCCTCCTCGCACTCGATATAGTGCAGAGAATACTGAAACGGGATCTGCGCATAAGGCTTGGTGCCGACAAATTTTGGGATCACCGGCTGCATGGTTTCAAAATCCAGAAAATATAGTGGGTAGGAGAGACTGCCGAGAAAAAAACGGATATTCTCTTTTTCTATGTAAGTCCCCTTGTCCTGCAGCGCAAACTCGATCTGCCGGAGCTGCTTGTCGTTTGTGATAGTCGGGCAGCTAAGGAGATCCTCATAGGAAATGATCCCCTGCCGATAGAACTTGATCTTCTTAGAAAATTGCATCCGATAGAGGTCGAAAACAGACGGCTGTGGAAGGTGTCTGCTGCAGTATTTCCAAAAACTGCAGAGATAGGGCTTCTTGCAGCCGGCGAACAGGTCGATTTTCGGCTCATTCGGCGAAAGAAGCAATCTTTCGGCAACGAGGAGATTTGTCTCAATCTTTTCCCACTCAACAGCCACGGCCTCTGCCACATCCGATACGGTGAAAAGCTTGTGGATGTCCAGTGTGCCGTCAAACACATAGTCGCCGTTCAGGCAGACGAGATAGACGCCGCTGACCTTGACCCCGCAGTTTTCCAGCACATATTTTTGGTAGGCAATGTCGGCAATATACACCGGCTTGTCATCAGAGTCCCCGCCGTGCTTGGAGGAGCTTTTCACTTCATAAATCGCCCATCCATCACCGTCTTTGCGCAGAATATCCACCGCACAGTAAAGACCGTTGTATTCGAAGGACGATTCGCAGATGACAGGCGTTCCCTTCTCCATTTCACGGCGGGTGTTCTCCATCATTTTTTTGAGATCTGGATTTTCGCCGGTGTAGGCGGTAATGTCCACAAAATCCCCATATAGGCTTCTCGCCAGAGCCCCCACTTCGTTGCCGGCCTCCATGCGGGCGAGTACACTGCCATCCAACCGAGAGGTCTCTGGTTTGTATTTTCTCAGCCAGGCAATTTTCGGGCATTGCCACAGACCACAATATTTGGATTTTGACAAATATACCATCGCGTATCCCTCCGGAATATAAACAATATTCAGGTAATATATTTTGATGGTATCACGAAAAACAGGATTTTTCAAGGATAACTGGGGAACTACAGGAGATCAATGTTGGGATGGGATGCTGTTTATATCGGAGGACTTGCAGTCTTCAGCGGACTATAGCTGGCGAGACAGCTCTGGCAGTTCAATGGGTGGGCATGAATGGATTATAGGAATATATTCGGTTTGTTCCCACTGCAAATTTTTTTAGGAATTGTGCTATATAAACATTTTGCAAAACATTTTAAAACGTTTTGCAACGAATCCTCCAAAGGAGATTAACATTATGGATATGTACTTTTCTTCATGAACGCATTTAAGCTATTCCTGTCCCTCAAAGCGAAAAAGCATTAAAATCCCATTGACGAACAATCGTTCTATATGGTATAATTTATACACTCTCATTAGGGAGCCACAATTGAATATCTGAAATGAAACACAAGGCAGCCGCCGAAAGAGATTGCGGCTGTACCGCTCCTGTTGCTGAGTCTGCCAGCGGAGCGGAAAAAGCAGACATTGAAGGTTTCTGAAAAGCAGAGCCGGTACATAGTTTCATCAAAGATATGGCGAGAGATTTTCTCCCGCTGATTTGATGTGCTGTGTACCGGCTCTTTTTATCGTTATAGCCACCGTTCAAACAATTTTGCAGAGGGGGTTAATTTTAGGCCCTTCTCGCTGCCTACCAATTGAGGGGCAAATTGAAAACTGAATAACCATCCGAATGGGATATGATTCTGCCACGACCTCCCCGATGGGGGCAAGCAGAACAACGCTGCGGTGAGATTCCGGGGCAGGAATAGAAAAACGACATTCGGAGAAAGCGGCGAAGCAATCTAAAAACATAAGGTGCTGTCCACAGGAATAACGAGCATCGGATTGTGGCCCCCACAATCCGGATCCGCAGCCTTGCGGCGTGCGGACCTCTCAGGGCGTGCCGCCCTGAAACCCTGTTTGAAAAGCAAATATCTACTAAAGGAGATTACAAAATGAAGGAAGAAAAAGTGCGTATCAAGGTACGCCTGACCGAAGAAGAAAAAGAGAAATTAGAACGAAATAGCGCCCTGTGCGGACTGACCCAAAGTGAATATGTCCGCCAGCTTTGCCAGGATGTTCACCCGAAGCCAAAACCGCCGGATGTATTCTGGGAGCTGATGGAGGAGCTATATAAGGCCCATTCCGATTTGAAAGAGTGTGCCAAATATGAGCCGTCCGCCCTTGAACTCTGTGCCGAGATCGAACGGCTGGTGCTGGACTTGCAGGAGGTGATTTAATGGCAACGACATCTCTTTGGCACATTAAAGGCCGCTTGAAAGACCTCACCGACTATGTGGAGAATCCGGAAAAGACGGCGGCAAAAACATCGGAGCTGCAAGACCTCTACAATGTGTTCTCCTATGTCCAGCGCCCGGAGGCCACACAGGAGGGCGAGTATGTCACCGCCATCAACTGTCTGAAGGAAACGGCGCTGCGGCAGATGATCCTCACCAAGAAACGCTACGGCAAGACGGATGGATATATCGCTTGGCACGGCTACCAGAGCTTCAAGCCGGAGGAGGTCACACCGCAGCTTGCCCACGAGATCGGCGTGAAGCTGGCAAAGGAGATGGATTGCTACACGGAGGACAAGAAAAAGCAGCTTGCCGCCAAGCGCCGGGAGTTGAGCAAGGCGAAGAAGCGCATGGCGGAGATCGACACTCTGATCCAAAGAATCTACGGGGATAACGCCAGCGGAAAGCTATCTGACGAGCGCTACGCCACCATGTCCCGGTCCTATGAGGAGGAGCAGAAAACGCTGAAAGCAGCCGTTCCGGAGATGCAGGCCTATCTGGAAGCCGAAACGGATAAGACCGAGAGTTTGCAGAGGTTCATCCAGAAAGTCAAACAGGTCACGGAGCTGAAAGCGCTGACTCCGGAGCTGATCCACGAGTTCGTGGATAAAATCGTGGTGTATGCGCCCAGATACCTTGACGGCAAGCGAGTGCAGCTTTTGGACATCTATTACAGCGGCGTGGGCATTCTCCACGAGCTGACACCGGAGGAGATGGAAGAAGCCTTCCAGCACCATCTCGCTGAGCGTAACAAAGAGAAAACGGCGTAACCACAAGGGTTACACCGTTTCCGAAAACTGATTAACCTGAGATACAAGAGCCGCCCCGGGGCACCTTCCTTACGGAGGGTGCCCTGACGGCTTCCTTTTTGTTATGCGTGGTATTCCGGGCCGCGGCCCTGATAGATGTCCTGCATCTCCCGGTCGATCTCGCTGATGGCGTCGGAGCACAGCCGCAGGCGGGCGGCGTCCGAGGGGGAGAAGTCCCGCTGGGACTTATACCGCAGTTCGTGCTCCAGGCTGGCCCACATATCCATGGCGATGGTCCGCAGCTGGATCTCCACCGGCAGATGCAGCGTCCCCTCGGAGATGACGATGGGCACGTCGCAGATCAGGTGCAGGCTCCGATAGCCGGATTCCTTGGGCTCCTTGATATAGTTGACCTCCCGGATGATCTTGAAATTCTCGTTCCGGGCCAGCAGACTGCGCAGGTAACAGATATCGTCCAGATAGTTGCAGATGACCCGCACCCCGGCCACGTCCTGGATATGGGCATAGATGTTGTCAATGGTGACCTCGAACCCCCGGCGCTTCAGCTTTTCCACGATGCTGTCCACGGTTTTGATGCGGTACTCGATGTGGTGGATGGGGGAATGGTCATACAGGCTGGCAAACTCCTCGTCCAGGATCTCCAGCTGGGTGACGGCAACCTTCAGGGCGCTGCGGTACAGGTGGTTCACCCGCACCATGCCCTGGGCCAGCTCCTGCTGTTCCGGCGTACCCCCCTGGGGGATATGGATGTCCTTGAGCCGGATGGTGCCGCTTTTTTCGATCATCATGAAAAAACTGCGCCTCCTCGTTATTGGTTCTCTTATTGTTATGATTATAACATACGTCTATGACGGGTGTGTGAATAAATTGCAAAATTCGCCGTAGAAAAATCCGCCCCTTTTTCGTCATTTCGCCAAAGAACCCCATTTGCACCGGGGGCGTTTTTGTGGTATCATAGGAAAAGCGAAAGGGGGGACGGCGGATGCACGTCCGGGAGCATTTGCGCACGGTGGGCCGCCACCGGCGTCTGGTGCGGCACTACTGCCTGCGGCTGGGGCTGGTGTGGCAGGGACTGACCCATGATCTGAGCAAATACAGTCCCACGGAATTCTGGCGCAGCGCCAAATACTACCAGGGGTACCGCAGTCCCAACGACCAGGAGCGCAAGGAAAACGGCGTCAGCCTGTCGTGGCTGCACCATAAGGGCCGCAACCGCCACCACTTTGAGTATTGGATCGACTATTGCCTGCGGCCCGACGGCAGTGTGTACATGGGCGGCTGCAAGATGCCCAAGCGGTATGTGGCGGAGATGTTCTGCGACCGCATCGCCGCCTGCCGGGTGTACCAGGGGGAGAAGTATACCGACGCCTCGCCCTATGACTACTATCAGAAGTCCAAGGACCACATTCTCATCAATCAGGAGACCAGCGACCTGCTGGACCGGTGGCTTCTGCTGCTGAAGGAGCACGGCGAGAACGCCGCCCTGCCCCAGATCCGGCAGGAGCTGAAGGACCCGGAATATTGAGAGATAACGTACCCCAGGGACGCGGAACCGCCAGGTTCCGCGTCCCTTTTTTGTGGGGGTGCCGGGTTGACGCGGGCCGCCGAGGACGTCGGCCCCTACAGGCGGCTCCCGGGAAACCACCCCGCCCACAAAAAAATGCGCCCCCGTGGGGCGCATTTTTTAGCCTAAAAAAGCCTCGCAGAGTTTGCCGCCCGCAGGCGGCAAATCAAATTTAATCCATTTTTTGCCGGGGCGTGTACCTGGCAAAAAATACTTCTCAGTCTGCAAGTGTGGAATTTGTCCGCCATCAGCGGACAAATTATGCGCGCGGCAGACTGCAAGCCTTTTGCCCAAAAAAGGGCCTTGCCCTTTTTGTGCAGTCTCGAAAAATGCGCCCCCGTGGGGCGCATTTTTATAACACCAGGTTATGTCCGCTGTTTTTCCCGCAGGGCCAGGGCGCGCCGGGCCACCACCGGGTCGGAGTCATAGTGGACGTATCCGCCCCGGACCCGCTGGATGGCGTCGTTGCCCTTTCCGGCCAGGACGATCACCGCCCCCTCCGGGGCCTCCAGAATGGCCTGCTCCACCGCCCGGGTGCGGTCTAACTGGATGGTGACCCGGGCGGGGCCGCCCTGGGCGGCGGCGTGGGCCAGACGGCCCGCGATGTCGGCGGGATCGTCGAAATCCGGGTTATCGGTGGTGAAGAAGATCCGGTCGGCGTATTTGCCGCACATCTCGCCCATGCCCTGGATCCGCTGGGGGGAGCGGCCTCCGGCGATGCCGGTGACCACGGTGATGGGCGCGCCGGGATAGTCCCGCTTCAGGTCCGTCAGCAGGGCCTGGGAGCTGGCCCGGTTGTGCATGCAGTCCACCAGCACGTGGACGCCGCCGCCCTCGTACCGGTTCATGCGGCCGGGGACCTCCAGAGCGTCCAGGGCCGCGGCCATCTGCTCATGTCCCGCTCCCAGCAGACGCCCCACGCCGATGGCGGCCAGGGCGTTTTCGATGTTGAAATCCCCGTCCATGGCCAGGTGATAGGGGTGCAGGGCCTCACTGCCCCGCTCCTGGATGAAAAAGCGGAAGCCGTGGGTCAGCTTCTCCACCTGCCGGACGGTCAGATCGCAGTCGTCCCGGTCCATGCCCACCAGCATCACCTCCCGACAGCACCGCCGGGCGGTGTCATACACCCGGTCAAACTGGGCCGTCTCCCGGCAGATCACGGCCCGGCTGCTGTTTTCCAGCAATTGGAGCTTGCATTGCAGATACTCCTCCATGGAGGCGTGCTCCTTGGGGGAGATGTGGTCCTCGCTGAAGTTCAGGAACACCCCGATGTCGAAGTGCTCGCCATAGACCCGCTCCACCTGATATGCCTGGCTGGATACCTCGGCGGTCATATACGGCAGGCCGTGATCCCGGGCCTGGGCAAACAGCCACTGCAGGTCCAGGGACTCCGGTGTGGTCAGATGGGTGTCCACGTCCGGGCCGCCGCAGTAGCGTCCGGCGGAGGAGCTGAGGCCCATGGTCCGGCCCGCCAGGGCGTTGGTGACGGCCTGGATCATATAGGAGGTGGTGGTTTTCCCCTTGGTGCCGGTGACGCCGATAAGGGTCAGGCCGTCGGAGGGGTTGTCGTAAAACCACCGGGCCGCCAGGCTCTGGGCCTTGCGGACGTCGGTGACCCGGATGCAGGGGATGTCCACCCCGGGAAAGTCCGTCTCCGCCAGGGCGCAGACGGCTCCCTGCCGCCTGGCCATGGCCAGATACTCCGGCTTGAAGCCGTAGCCCTTGCAGATAAAGAGGTCGCCGTCCCGGGCCTGACGGGAATCGTTGCAGATACCGGTGACGGCCGCGTCCCGGGCCGCCGGGGCCGCCAGCAGATCGTACTGCCGGAGCAGGTCCTCCAGATTGCGGGTTTGTTTCATAGGTGTTCCTTCTTTCGGGGGCTTATTTCATATTGAGCTTCCAATCGGAAATGCCGTAAAACGGGTTGGAGGCAGTGGGGGTGATGGGGGAGGACGCCGCACCGGCGGGCAGGAGCACGGAATAGCTCTTGAAGCACACCGGCACCATGGGAGCCTGGTCCAGGAGCTTTTCACACAGGGCCGTCATGGCGGCGGACCGCTCCCCGGCCTCGGCGGCGCACAGGGCCGCCAGCAGGGCGTCCGTCTCGGGGTCTGTGAAGCCGCCGTAGTTCATGGCGGCATAGCTTTGCAGAAGGGGACGCAGGTCCCAGTCGGCGGTGAGCTTCACCTGGCACAGGCACAGGTCGAAGTCCCCCTGCTCCAGGGCCTGGACATACTCATCATAGGGCAGTGAGCGCACGGTGACCTGCAGATCGTACCGGGACAGCCCCGCCGCGATGGTCTGGGCAGTGGACACCCGGAAGCTGCTCTCCTGATTCACCAGCAGGGTCAGGCTCCGGGTCTTGCCGGTGTTCAGCCCCGCTGCCTCCAGAGCGGAGGCGTAGCCATCCTGGGAATAGGCGGTCTCCAGATCCTTGGGATACAGGCCGCTGGCCGGGGACACCGGGAACTGGGCCGCCAGACCGTGGCCCAGCAGATAGGCGCTGACACAGCTGGCCCGGTCCACGCCCAGGGTCACGGCCCGGCGGACGGCGGGGTCGTCAAAGGGGGCCCGGCGGGTGTTCAGGCACAGATACTGCATAATGGTGGTGGCGGCGTCGGTATAGTCGCCGCTTCCGTATACGCTGGAGTCGTCCGCCCCGGTCAGGTCGCAGAACAGAAGCTGGACCTCCCGGGCATAGAAAGCGTAGGACACGGAGTCCGTATCCTTGCAGGCGGTCAGCTCGATGCGCTCCAGGGGCAGGGACTTCCCCTGCCACCAGGAGGCGTTTTGAGCCAGATGGGCGCCGCCCTCGCCGCTGTAGGCGTAGGGCCCGGTGCCGGTGGGGAAGGTATTGCTCTCGGTGCCGGACTTCACAATGGGGATGTCCAGCCGGGAGACGAAGCTCCGGTTGTCGCCGGTGAGGGTGATACGCACCGCCCCGCCGCTGGCCCAGAGGTCCGACACCTCCGCCAGCCGCCCGCTGTAGCGGGCGGAGGACTGGGCCCGGCGCAGACTGTTCACCACGTCCTGGGCGGTGACGGCACTGCCGTCGCTGAAGGTGACGCCGCTTCGCAGGGTGATGGTGTAGGTATACCGGGCGGCGTCATAGGTGTAGGACTCCGCCAGGGCGGGCTGGGGGGCAAAGGACCCGTCCAGGGCGAACAGCCCCTCATACAGCAGGGCCCCCAGGGTCTGCATGGCCCCGTCGGGGCAGGTGATGGGGTCCGCCGTCTCCCCCTTGAGATAGGGCAGGGCGAAGGAGGTGAGCTTCACGTCCTGCTTCCCCTTCTGCTCCACGTTGTAATAGTCCGTCAGGGTGCCGAAAATGTCTTCCGGGTCGGCCGTCGACCAGTCGCACCCGGTCAGCGCCGTCAGGCACAGGGCCAGAAGCGCCGCGAATACGCGCTTTTTCATGGGATACCTCGATTTCACAGGCAGATCATGGCGATCTGAGCGCCCCGGGCCTGGCCCATCCGCCGGTGGGACCAGTACAGCTCCGGATGGCAGGCGGTGCAGTCCGGGGACACGTCGATTTGCCGCACCCCGGCCTTTTCCAGCCACCGGGCGTTGACGCCCTTCAGGTCCACGTGCCACTTGGGCCCCCGGCGGGTGATATACGGCTCCGCCTCCGCCCCCAGGGCGGCCTCCAGAGCCTGGGGCACGTCCGCGTCCGTTTCAAAACAGCAGGGGCCGATGGCCGCCCCGATGGCGGCCCGCAGGTCCCCTGGGTCCGTGCCGAACAGCTCCTGCATCCGGCGGACGGTTTTGTATACGATGCCGCCGGCGGCGCCCCGCCAGCCGGCATGGGCCGCGCCCACGGCCCCGTGCACCGGGTCGTGGAGCAGGATGATGCCGCAGTCGGCGGAGAACACCACCAGGGGGATCCCCGGGGTGTCCGTGACCATGGCGTCCACGCTGGTATAGTCCCGGTCCCGGAACAGGCCCTTGCCGCAGTCGTCCGCCGTCACATGGCGGACGTTGTCCTCATGGATCTGCTTGCTCAGCACCGCCCGGTGCTCATCCACCCCCAGGGCGGCGCAGAACCGGCGGTAATTTTCCCGGACCCGGTCCATGTCGTCCCCCCGGCCCACGCCCAGGTTCAGGGAGTCCCAGGGGGCGGGGCTGACGCCGCCGATGCGGGTGGAGAACCCGTGGCGCACGTCGGACAGGACGGTGCTGGTCTTGATAAGCAGGCCGTTTTCCTCATGGGCCAGAAAGGACATGGGCAAACCCTCCGTTACGCGTTCCTGCCGCAGCAGTTCTTATACTTCTTGCCGGAGCCGCAGGGGCAGGGCTCGTTGCGGCCGATCTTCTTGACCTTCCGGGGCTGCTTTTTCACGGTGCCGTCGCCGCCCACGCTTTCGGAGGTGGCGTTGGCCACCCGCTCCCGCTTGACCTCCTCGTTCTTCTTCAGCCGCACGGAATACAGCCGCCGGACCGTCTCGTCCTGGATGGCGGCGATCATCTCCTCGAACATCTCCAGGGATTCCTTCTTATAGGCGATGATGGGGTCGGTCTGGGCATAGGCCCGCAGGCGGATGCCCTGGCGCAGGTCGCTCATGGCGTCGATGTGCTCCATCCAGTATTCATCCACCACCCGCAGAAGGACCACGCGCTCCACCTCCCGCATCACCGGGGCGGTGAACTCGTCCTCCTTCTGCTGATAGTAGGCGGCGGCGGCCTGGGTGAAGGCGTCGGTAACGGCCTGGGCGTCCATGGCGTCCAGCTGCTCCTGGGAGAAGCGCACGGCGTACTTGGGGAAGTACACGCCCTCCACCTGCCGCAGAAGCTCCTGGCAGGAGGTCATGTCCAGATGCTGGATGCCGCTGAAGGCATTCTGCACCAGGTGGGTGATGGAGGTGTTCATCATGTTCATGATGACGTCCTTCACGTCCATGCCCTCCAGCACCTGGCGGCGCTGGCCATAGATGATCTCCCGCTGCTTGTTCATCACGTCGTCGTATTCCAGCACGGACTTTCGGGCCTGGAAGTTCCGGGACTCCACGGTGGTCTGGGCCTGCTGGATGGAGCGGGTGAGCATCTTGCTCTCGATGGGCATATCCTCGTCGATGTTCATGCGCTCCATGGCGGCCTGGACCCGCTCGCCGCCGAACAGGCGCATCAGATCGTCCTCCAGGGAGATGTAGAACCGGGTCTCGCCGGGGTCGCCCTGGCGGCCGGCACGGCCGCGGAGCTGATTGTCGATCCGGCGGGAGTCGTGGCGCTCGGTGCCGATGATGAACAGGCCACCGGCCTGGCGCACCCGGTCCGCCTCGCCGGAAATTTCTGCCTTATGCTGGCGCAGTTTGTCGGCAAAGAGCTGCCGGGCCTCCAGAATTTCACTGTTGTCGGTCTCGGCATAGCCGGTGGCGTCGGCGATGACCTCGTCGGTGTAACCGGCCTTGCGCAGGTCGTTGGTGGCCATGTACTCGGCGTTGCCGCCCAGTATGATATCGGTACCACGGCCGGCCATGTTGGTGGCCACGGTAACGGCCCCGAACTGGCCCGCCTGGGCCACGATCTCGGCCTCCTTCTCGTGGTTCTTGGCGTTGAGCAGATTGTGGCGGATGCCCTCCTTGGTCAGCATCCGGCTCAGCAGCTCGTTCTTCTCGATGGACACGGTGCCCACCAGGACGGGCTGGCCCTTTTCGTGGCATTCCTTTACCTGGCGGATCACGGCCCGGTACTTCCCCTGCTCGGTTTTGTACACGGCGTCCTCGTTGTCGATACGGACCACCGGACGGTTGGTGGGGATCTCCACAATGTCCAGCTTATAGATGGTGGCAAACTCCTCCTCCTCGGTCATGGCCGTACCGGTCATGCCGGAGAGCTTGCTGTACAGGCGGAAGTAGTTCTGGAACGTGATGGTAGCCAGGGTCTTGCTCTCCCGCTGGACGGAGACGTGCTCCTTAGCCTCGATGGCCTGGTGCAGGCCCTCGGAGTACCGGCGGCCGAACATCAGACGGCCGGTGAACTCGTCCACAATGATGATCTCGCCGTCCTTCACCACATAGTCCACGTCCCGCTTCATGGTGCCGTGGGCCTTGATGGCCTGGTTGATGTGGTGAGCGATGGTGCTGTTCTCCGGGTCGGAGAGGTTATCCAGGTGGAAGAACTCCTCGGCCTTGGCGATGCCCCGGGCCGTCAGGGTGGCGGTGCGGGCCTTTTCGTCCACGATGTAGTCGGCGTCCAGGGTCTCGTCCTCGGCCTCCTTGTCGTCGGTCTCCGTCACCACATATTTTTTCAGGCGGCAGGCAAAGGACTCGGCCATGTCATACAGCTGGGTGGATTTCTCCCCCATGCCGGAGATGATCAGGGGGGTCCGGGCCTCATCAATCAGGATGGAGTCCACCTCGTCCACGATGGCGAAGCTGTGGCCCCGCTGGACCTGCTCATCCTTATAGATGGCCATGTTGTCCCGCAGGTAATCAAAGCCCATCTCATTGTTGGTGCCGTAGGTAATGTCGGCGGCATAGGCGGCCTGGCGCTGCTCCTTGGTCAGGTCGTGGACGATCAGGCCCACGGTCAGGCCCATGAAGCGGTGGACCTTGCCCATCCACTCGCTGTCGCGCTTGGCCAGATAGTCGTTGACGGTGACGATATGGACGCCGTTTCCGGTCAGGGCGTTGAGATAGGCCGGCAGGGTGGCCACCAGGGTCTTGCCCTCACCGGTTTTCATCTCGGCGATGCGGCCCTGATGCAGGACAATGCCGCCGATGAGCTGCACCCGATAGGGGCGCAGGCCCAGCACCCGGTCCGCCGCCTCCCGCACGGCGGCAAAGGCCTCCGGCAGGATGTCGTCCAGGGTCTCGCCCTGCTGCAGGCGCTGCTTGAACTCCGGAGTCTTGGCCTGAAGCTGTTCGTCGGTGAGGGCGCGGTATTCCTCCTCCAGAGCCTCGATCTTGTCGGCGATGGGGTAGATGGATTTCAGCTCCCGCTGGCTGTAGGTGCCGAAGATTTTCTGGATCAGTCCCATAGTTTTTGATTCCTTTCTGCTATACGAGGGTGCAGAGCACCAGAATATACAAATACCTATATAGTATACCACACCCGTCCCGGCTATGCAAATGAAAAACATGTGAACAAACCCGGGACAGGCCCGGGACAAGCCGGGACAAGCGGCGCAAAAAGGACGGGCCCCGGGGTCCGTCCTTTTTGCTTGCTATATTACTGCAAAAACAGGGAGGCCGGGCGATTCACCACCAGCATGTTGTAATACCGCAGCAGGTGATAGTCGTCCTTATCCAGCTTGATGCTGGTGAGCAGGCGGTCGTTTTCCTCCAGCGGCTCCTTGGAGATCAGGGTCTTCAGGGCGATGGGGGCGAAAAACGGCGTGCTGCCGATGCCGGACAGCAGGCCCACGGCGGGGGTGCGGTTGTGCATGGGGTTGAGCATGCAGATATACATCTTCTCCGCCTCGTTGATCTGGTTGGTGAGCACCATGTGGGTGATGGTGTCATAGGGCTTCATCTCGCCGGTGAACAGGTGCTGGCAGCGGTCCGGCTCCCGGAAATTGTCCACCCCCACATACATCATCACGTCGATGCCCTCGCCGGAGGCGGAGGGGGAGAAACACAGCAGCGACCGCACCAGCTGCCGCACCCGGCCGTCGTAATAGTACATATACGCCCGGGGCTGGTTGAAATAGAAGTTCTTGGGCAGAACGGACTGGGCATGGAACACCGGGGGCTGATAGTCGATGAAGCATTTCAGGTCGATGTCCAGGGCCCGGGCCACATCGTACAGAGTCTCCACGTCGATGGTGATGGTGCCGTTTTCATACTTGGACACCGTGGCCTTGCTTTTGTTGATCATGGCCGAAAACTGCTCGATGGTATAGCCCCGGCTTTTGCGGTATTTTTTGATTCGCTGACCAACATGGTAGGAAAAGGAACCCATGCCGTCCACCTCCTTGCGCTTCTGCCTGAATTGTACCAAACATTTGGTAGGAAGTCAACGAAAAGTTTCTGAATGAGAAACATTTTTTCGGTTCCATATCGCAGTCATAGGGCGGACAGGTCCAGACAGCGGCCCCCCAGCAGGGCGGCCTCCTCCGGGTCGTGGGTGACGCACAGCAGGGACGCCCCCGCCGTATGGCGGCGGATATAGGCCACGGTGTCCCGGCGGCACTGATCGTCCAGGCCCTTGAAGGCCTCGTCCAGCAGCAGAAGTTGCGGCCCGGCGCACACGGCCCGGGCGATGGCCACCCGGCGGCGCATGCCGCCGGACAGCTGCGACACCGGCCGCCGGGCGCTTCCGGCCAGGCCCAGCTCCTCCAGATGCCGGAGGATCTCCGGCTCCGGCAGGGTCCGGCCTGTTGCCAGGCGGACGTTGGCCACGGCGGAAAAAGCGCCGCACAGCCGGTCCTCCTGGAACACATAGCCAAGCCTTTCCGGAACGCCGGTGACGGAGCCGCTTTCCGGCCGCTCCAGCCCGGCCACGCACCGCAGCAGGGTGGTTTTGCCCAGGCCCGAGGGGCCCATCAGGCACACCGTCTCCCCTTGCCGCACCGTCAGGCTCACGTCCCGCAGCACCGGGCCGCGGCCGAAGTCCTTGTAAACATGGGAAATCACCAGATCCATTTTTACCGTCCCTCCCACGCGGCGAAGCACCGCCGCAGCAGCCACAGCACCAGCTTCTCAAAGTCCACGCTGCACACCACGATCACCACCGTCCAGGCCAGCAGGTCCGTCATCTGGAAATACACCTTGGCCTCGTACAGCCGCTCGCCGATGGAGCCGCCCACCACGCCGATGACCTCGGCGGCCACGCCGGACTTCCACGACATACCCAATGCCACGCTGCACCCGGACAGCAGGAAGGGCTTCACCTGGGGCGCGTAGATATACCCCAGCCGCCGGGAGAAGGGCACCCGATAGACCCGGGCCATCTCCAGCAGGGCTCCGTCGGCGCTTTTGATGCCCTGGAGGGTGTTGGAATAGATCACCGGGAACACCATGAGAAACGAGATGAACACCGCCAGCTGCCGGGTGCTCATCCAGATCAGGCAGATGATGATGAACGACGCCACCGGCACGGACTTGATGGCCGTGACATAGGGCCACAGCAAAAGCTCCAGCACCCGCAGCCGCCCCGCCGCCACCGCCAGCAGCACTCCCAGCACCAGGCCCAGGGCAAAGCCCCCGCTGATGCGCAGCAGGCTGAAGGCCACGGTGGCGAAGAAGCCCGGCTCCCGCCATACCGACCACAGGCGGCAGGCCACCTGCCACGGCGACGGCAGCAGCAGGTCCAGCCCCACCGCCATGGCCGCCCCCTGCCACACCAGCAAGGCCAGGGCCACCGCTATGCACTTTTGAAGGGCCGGTCTCTGCATGGCGTCCTCCCAATAGGAATTAAATTCAGTTCCCCATCCAGTAGAAGTCGTCACCGGGGAGCTTGCCGCCCACGGACTCGGGATTCTGGTCAAACAGCACCTGCAGATAGCCGGAGGCGGCGGTTTTCATCTCGTCTCCCAGCAGGCAGACGATGTTGCAGGCGGGGATGGCCTTTTCGGCCACGGCGGCCTTGACGATGCCGTATTTCTCCACCAGCACGGCGGCCTCGGCAGGCTGGTCATTGACAAAGGCGGCGGAGGCGGCGTACTCCTTCATAAACTGGTCCACCGCCTGGGGGTGCTGGTCCAGAAACTCGCTGCGCACCAGCAGCACGGCGGTGATGAGCCGGCTGTCGCCGCCCAGGGCGTTCCACTGCTCCGTCAGGTCCAGGGCCACCCGCAGGCCCTCCACCTGGCCCATGGCCACCACCACAAAGGGCTGGGGCAGCATGGCCACGGCGCTGTCCTGGGCCGCCATCTGGGCCACGATCTCCGTGGGCTCGCTTTTCCACTCCACGTTCACGTCCTTGCCCAGCTCCAGGCCGTTCCGGGCCAGCAGATAGGTCAGGGCATACTCGGGGGTGGCGCCCTTGCCGGTGGCGTAGATGGTCTTTCCGGCCAGGCTCTTGATATCGGTGACGGTCTCGCCGCCCTTTTCCACCATATACAGCACGCCCAGGGTGCTGACGGCCAGCATCTTCACGCCGCCCTGGGTCTTGTTATACAGCACGGAGCCCAGGTTGGCGGGCACCGCCAGAATGTCCAGCTCCCCCTTCAGGAACAGGGGATTCAGCTCGTTGGCGCTGGCAGCCATCTGAAAGTCGATGGCGTTGGCGGTTTTCTGGTTTTCGGCATCGTCCAGCAGCTTCACCAGGCCCATGGACGTGGGGCCCTTCAGGCCGCCCACCCGGATGGTGACGGCCTCCTCCTGGGGAGTCTCGGGGGTCTGGGGCTGCTTGGCGCAGCCGGACAGCACCGCAGCGGCCATCAGCACCGCCAGCAGCAGGGATACAAATCTTTTCATTGGTTTTCTCCTTCCCGTGAAATGACGTTGGAATACTGTGTTTTGGCGCTGACGCCGGGCAGCCGCCCGATTTTGCCGGACAGCGCGGCGATCTTGTCCTGGGGCGCGTCCAGCACCACCGAGATGATGTTCACGCCCCGTTCCCGGTACGGCAGGCCCATGCGCCCGATGATATAGCCGCCGTATTCGTGCAGCAGCGCGTTCAGCGCCGCCGCCGAAGATTCCTGCTCCACGATGATGCCGATCAATGCCACTCTTGTTTCCATATGCCGTCACCTCCTCCGAAACAAAAAGAGCCGCGCCCTGCGGCACGGCCCCAGCACCCGGGAAGCGTTCCCCCCGGGCGGTGTCATCTGTGGCGTAGCTTCCGTCGCAATCGTAATTTTGACGTCAGGAACTCACCCCTATTTTATGATGGCCGCCGCCGGTTGTCAAGGCCGGTTTTTCTTGCCAAATGCAAATACATATTGTATAATAATGTCTATAAATTACAGTTTGGAGTGATTTCATGGAGAATAATCGGAAACCCCGGGTACTTTTGACGGGCTTTACCCCCTTCGGCGGGGAAACCGTGAATCCGGCCCTGGAGGCCGTGAAGCGGGTACGATGCCCGGAGGCGGAGCTGCGCATTTTGGAGGTGCCCACGGTGTTCGGCGATTCTGCCCGGCTGGTGACGGCGGAAATGGATGCGTTCCGGCCGGACGTGGTGCTGTGCGTGGGCCAGGCGGCGGGCCGCAGCGCCGTGACGCCGGAGCGGGTGGCCATCAATGTGGACGACGCCCGGATCCCGGACAACGCCGGGCAGCAGCCGGTAGATGCACCCATCGTCCCTGGCGGACCGGCAGCGTATTTCGCCACGGCGCCGATGAAGGACATGGTCCGGGCCATCCGGGAGGCCGGGGTGCCGTCGGAGCTGTCCAACAGCGCGGGGACCTATGTGTGCAACCACCTGCTGTACTGCGTACTGCACCATGCAGGTCCGGGAGTCCGGGCGGGGTTCATCCACGTTCCCTGCATTCCGGAGCAGACGGCGGGCACGGACCGGCCGTCCCTGCCCCTGGCGCAGCTGGTGACGGCCCTGGAGGCGGCGGTTTCGGCCTGCTGTAAAGGATAACCGGTTTCCCCCAGTGAAACATGAGACTCCGCCGGGGAAAATGCTGCTCCACGGATAAATAAACAGTTAGGGTGCTCTATTTTCGGCAAATTTAGGCACAACACCGCATTGACAAACAAATTGGGGCCGTTTTATAATGGAATCATCCGAAAGGAGTTGAATCCTATGAACGAGATCTACGTCATCGGCCACCACAACCCCGATACCGATTCCATCGTGTCCGCCATGGCCTACGCGGCCCTGCGCAACGCCCTGGGCGACCGGAACTATGTGGCCGCCCATATGGACCACATCAGCGACCAGACCCAGCGGATGCTGGACCGCTTCGGCTTCCAGCCCCCCCGGACGGTGCAGAACGTCCGCACCCAGGTGGAGGACCTGGACTATGATACGCCCCCGGCCCTGAACGCCACGGTCACCATGGACCGGGCCTGGCACATCATGCGGGAACAGAAGATCTCCGCCATCCCCGTCATCAACGAGGACGGCACCCTGTACGGCACTCTGTCCGCCGGCGACATCGCCACCTACAGCATGACCACCATCGCCAACCCCCGGGTGGAGGCGGTGCCCCTGTTCAACCTGCTCAGCGTCATCGAGGGCCGCCTGCTCAACGACAGCGGCGACCTGATCGACACCGTGTCCGGCAACGTGGTCATCGCCCTGCCCCAGAGCTGCGAGAACCTGCTGTTCGGCGACCCGGACAACATCGTCATCTGCGGCGACCAGCCGGACATGATCCGCCGGGCCCTGGACATCGGCGTCAGCTGCCTGATCCTGTGCCAGACGGAGGTGGACCCGGACCTGCTGGAAAACGCCGGGCGCACCTGCATCATCACCACCCCCTATGAGGCCAGCCGGGTGGCCCGGCTGATCTATCAGGCCAGCCCCATCTCCCGGCCCTGCCACAATGAAAAGATCGTGTGCTTCCACCTGTCGGACTATATCGACGACGTCCGCGAGGTGGTGCTGAAAAGCCGCTACCGCTGCTACCCGGTGCTGGACGAGAACGAAAAAGTCGTGGGCACCCTGTCCCGGTATCACCTGCTGCGCCCCCGGCGCAAGCGCGTGGTGCTGGTGGACCACAACGAGCGGGCCCAGGCCGTGCCGGGCCTGGATCAGGCGGAGATTCTGGAGATCATCGACCACCACCGCCTGGCGGATATCCAGACCAGCCAGCCCATCCGGGTGCGCAACGAGCCCGTGGGCAGCACCGCCACCATCATCGCCGGTATGTATCAGGAACACGGCGTCATGCCCTCGGCCAATATGGCGGGGCTGCTGGCGGCGGCCATCCTGGCCGACACCGTTATGTTCAAGTCCCCCACCTGCACCAAGCGGGATATCGCCATGGCCGAGCGCATGGCCCGCATCGGCGGCGTCAACATAAAGGAGCTGGGCCGCCAGCTGTTCTCCACCGCCGGAGGCAAATCCGTGGAGGAGCTGGTGAGCAGCGACTTCAAGGAGTTTCACATCGGCGAGCAGAACCTGGGCGTGGGCCAGGTCACCTGCCTGGACTCCATGGAGATGCTGGAGCGCAAGGAGGAGTTCCTGGCGGTGATGCGCCGCCTCCAGGAAGAGCGCCACTATAACATGGTGATCCTGATGCTCACCGACGTGCTGCTGGAGGGCACGCAGCTGCTGTATGTGGGCAGCGACGAGGCCATCCGCAACGCCTTCTCCGCCGAGCCCAAGGACAACGCCCTGTTCCTGCCCGGCGTTATGAGCCGGAAAAAGCAGGTCATTCCCATGCTGTCCGCCCTGTGGGGCTAAAAGGCTTGCAAGTCATTTGCCGCCTGCGGGCGGCAAACGCTGCGAGGCATTTTGATACACTAACGCACCCCCGGCGGATTCCCGCCGGGGGTGCGCTTATTCAGAACTCAGAAGCAGAACTGGAACGCGCAGAAGCCGGCGTACAGCATCAGCAGCACGATGCCCTGCCAGCGGGACAGCTTGCCCCTGGCCAGGGCGGGCACCGTCAGCAGCAGCATTACCAGCATCATCAGGGGGATATCCACCACCAGGGAGGCGTTGTACCCGGCGATGGTCTTTTCCTGAGGCACCTGGAAGGGGGACAGGGTGGTGGACAGGCCGCTGACCAGCACCAGGTTAAAGAGGTTCGCCCCCACGATGTTGCCCAGGGACAGGGCGCTGTGGCCCTTTACCAGGGAGGTGATGGCGGTGACCAGCTCCGGCAGGGAGGTGCCCAGGGCCACGAAGGTCAGGGCAATGACGGACTCCGGCACGCCCAGCCCCTGGGCGATGAGAGTGCCGTTGTTCACCAGCAGGTTGGCCCCCACGGCGATGAAGGCCGCGCCGATGACCAGCAGCAGGATGTCCTTGCCCATGGAGGGGGTGCCGTCAATGGCCTCGTCCGCGCCGCCGGCCTGCACGGTGTCCCGGAAGCTCTGGCGCACGGTGAGGACCATGTACACCGCGAACATCACCAGCAGCACGATGCCCGCCAGCCGGGTGAAGGCCCCGTTGGTATAGGCGATGGCGGCATAAAACACGGCGGCGATGAAGAAGAAGATCACCGGGGTCCGCAGGCTCCTGCGGTCCGCCTCCGAGGGGCGGATGGCGATGGTCAGGGCCGCGATCAGGGCGGTGTTGCAGATCACCGAGCCGATGGCGTTGCCATAGGCGATCTCGCCGTGGCCGCTGACGGCGGAGGTGGCGGACACCATCACCTCCGGCAGGGTGGTGCCGATGGAGACCACCGTGGCGCCGATGAGAATTTCCGGCACATGGAACCGGTGGGCCAGCCCCGTGGCCCCGTCCACGAACCAGTCGCCGCCCTTGATCAGCAGCACCAGACCCACGATGAACAGAAGAATGGGTACGAGCATTGTGTTGTTCCTCCTTGTTTTTTACAGCATACTGCTGATAAAGATTTCCAGTCCGATGAAGATCAGGATGGCCCCGCCCAGGATCTGGGCCCGGCCGGCAAGGCGCATGCCGAATTTCCGCCCCAGCACCAGGCCCCCCAGACAGATGCACAGCGTTACCGCCGCGATAATCAGGGAACAGACCAGGGCCATGAGCCAGTCATACTCGGCAATGGTGAAGCCCACGGACAGAGCGTCGATGGACGTGGCCACCCCCTGCACCAGCAGGGCCCCCAGGCCCAGTCTGGGGGCGGCGTCATCGTCTCCGCCGCCACGGATGCCCTCGATGAGCATTTTCCCGCCGATGAAGCCCAGCAGGGCCAGGGCGATCCAGGGGATCAGCTTTTCAAAGGCCCGGAAATACTGCACGATGGTGTGGACGCAGACCCACCCCGTCATGGGCATCAGGGCCTGGAAGGCGGCAAACACCCCGGCAATGCCCAGCATCCGCCGCCGGGACATGTGGGGCTCGTTGAGGCCGTTGGCCAGGGACACGGAAAACGCGTCCATAGCCAGCCCCACCCCCAGCAGCACGCTGTTGAAAAAGAACAGGATATTCCACTGCATGTTCGTTTCTCCTTTTTTCGTGAAAATTCCATGAAAAAACCCGGACATGGCCGGGGGCCATGTCTGGGCTCGAAGGCGAACAGACAGACGAGTCCCATGCATCCCGCGGCAGTGATACATGAGTCTCGCAAATTAAAGCAAGCCAGGCCGCCAGGCGGCCAGTATGTTGACGTGCTGCGGACAAAGGGTCCGCTTGCTACTCCCTCACAGAGTTTTCAGTTTGTTCATAATACCACAGCCTGCCCCCTCCGTCAACGTTTTTTTCGGAAGATTCTGTTGCCCCGGCGGACAAAATCGTATATAATGGGGGACAATACAGGAAAAACCACCGGGAGGAAGCATCATGCAGCGCATCAGCAAGGAAAACTATTATCTGAACATCGCCCAGACGGTGCTGGAACGGGCCACCTGTCTGCGCCGGGTGTACGGGGCCATCATCGTGAAGAATGACGAGATCATCTCCACCGGCTACAACGGCGCGCCCCGGGGGCGGCGCAACTGCGTGGACATGGGCTACTGCACCCGGGAGCGGCTGCAGGTTCCCCGGGGGGAGCGGTACGAGCTGTGCCGCAGCGTCCATGCCGAGGCCAACGCCATCATCTCCGCCAGCCGCCGGGACATGGTGGGCGGCACCCTGTACCTGGTGGGCCGCAACGCCCAGACCGGGGAGCTGCTGCCGGACGCCACCTCCTGCCCCATGTGCCGCCGCCACATCATCAACGCGGGCCTGGAGCGGGTGGTGATCCGCCGCACCCCCACGGAGTTTCAGGTGGTGGACGTGCAGGACTGGATCGACAGCGAGGACGACGCGCCCCAGGCGTGAGACAAAACGGGAATTCACCGGCGTGTGCCGGGAAAATATATGGGACGAAAGGGAATTGCGATCATGTTGGACGAGAGAAAAGAGGAGGCATTCTGTACCATCCTGCGTGAGGAGCTTCAACTGGCCACCGGCTGCACGGAGCCCATCGCCGTGGCCTATTGCGCGGCCCGGCTGCGCCAGGTGCTGGGGCAGAGGCCCTGCCGCATTCTGGCGGAGGTCAGCGGCAACATCCTGAAAAATGTCAAATCCGTGGTGGTACCCAACACCGGGGGCCGCCGGGGCCTTCCGGCGGCCATCGCCGTGGGCATGGTGGCCGGGGATCAGGAGGCCCGGCTCCAGGTCATTGCCCACGTGACGGAGGAGGACACCGCAGCCATTCAGGCGTACCTGGACAGCACGGACATCCGCATCGACTGCCCGCCCACCCCCCGGATGCTGGACATCCGGCTCACCGGCTGGACCGGCGACGGACACCGGGCCGTGGTCCATGTGGCCAACAACCACACCAATATCATCTATGTGGAGCGGGACGGGGAGGTCCTGCTGGAAAAGCCCCACTCCGACTCCGCCGAGGACAATTTGCAGGACAAGAGCGTGCTGAATGTCCGGGATATTCTGACCTTTGCCGAGACGGTAGACGTGTCCCGCATTGAGGAATCCGTGGGCCGGCAGCTCGAATGCAACACCGCCATCGCCCGGGAGGGCCTGCGGGGGGACTGGGGGGCCAACATCGGCTCCACCCTGCTGCTGTCCGGCGGCGACGTGGAGACGGAGGCCCGGGCCTGGGCCGCCGCCGGGTCCGACGCCCGGATGAACGGCTGCGAGATGCCGGTGGTGATCTGCTCCGGCTCCGGCAACCAGGGCATCACCGCCTCTGTTCCCGTGTGGCGCTACGGCGTGCAGACGGGCCGGGACCGGGAGACCATCCTGCGGGCGGTGTGCCTGTCGGACCTGATCACCATCCACCAGAAAACCGGCATCGGCCGCCTGTCCGCCTACTGCGGGGCGGTGTCCGCCGGGGTGGGGGCAGGCTGCGGCATTGCATGGCTTCGGGGCGCGGACTATGAGGGCATCTGCCACACCATCACCAACGCCGCGGCCATGATCTCCGGCTGCATCTGCGACGGGGCCAAGGCCAGCTGCGCCAGCAAGATCGCTATGGGTGTGGAAACCGGCATTCTGGGCTATAACATGTACCTGCGGGGCAACAGCTTCCGGCCTGGCGACGGCATCGTGGGCCGGGACGTGGAGGAGACCATCCGCAACGTGGGCATCCTGGCCTCTCAGGGCATGAAGGAGACGGACCGGGTGATTCTGAAGATCATGACGGAGTGATTCCATATGCTGCGCAACTATAAATTCATCATCGCCTATGACGGCACCCGCTTTTTCGGCTGGGAGCGCCAGCCGGGGCGGGACACCATCCAGGGGAAGCTGGAGAGCGTGCTGACCCGGCTCCAGGGCAGTCCCGTGGAGATCATCGGCGCCGGACGCACCGACGCCGGGGTCCATGCCCGGGCCATGGCGGCCAACGCCCAGCTGGACGTGGACCTGTCCCCGGAGGAGATCCGGGACTATATGAACCGCTATCTCCCCGACGCCATCGCCGTCCGGGAGGTGAAGGAGGCCGCCCCCCGGTTCCACGCCCGGTATAAGGCCCTGGGCAAAACCTATCGCTATGTGTGCTTCGACGGACCGGTGAAGCCGGTGTTCGACCGGAAATACGTCACCCTGCTGGACTATCGCCCGGACGTGGAGCGGATGCAGCAGGCGGCGGCATATTTGCAGGGGGAGCACGACTTCGCCAGCTTCTGCGGCAACCCCCGGATGAAAAAATCCACCGTCCGGCTGGTGGACAGCATCACCGTGGTGCGCCAGCGGGACCGCATCGTGTTCACCTTCCACGGCACCGGCTTTTTGCAGAACATGGTCCGCATCCTGGTGGGCACGCTGCTGGAGGTGGGCCGGGGGACCCGGCAGCCGGAGGATATGCCCGCCCTGCTGGAGGCCCGGGACCGCCGCCTGGCAGGCCCCACCGCCCCGCCGGAGGGCCTGTGCCTGATGAAAGTCGACTACTGACCGTAATATCCGACAGAAAAATTACTTGTTGTATCAAAAAAATCCCGCCTTCGCGCGGGTGAAGGAGCCGATATGGAAGAATTGCTGCAACAGATCCTACAGGAGTGCCGCCCGTACACCGGGCAGGGGGCCCTGGCCTCCTATATCCCGGAGCTGGCCCGGCAGGACCCGGACCGCCTGGGCATCGCCGTGTTCCACAAGGACGGCAACATGGTGGAGGCCGGCGACAGCCGCCGCTGCTTCACCATCCAGAGCGTGATGAAGCCCCTTTTGCTTCTGCTGGCCCTGCAGGACAACGGCCGGGAGACCGTCCGGGCCCATGTGGGGGTGGAGGCCACCGGCAAGCCCTTTGACGCCATCAACGTGGCGGACAACGCCCTGCTGGCCAAGCACCTGAACCCCATGGTCAACGCCGGGGCTATCCTCATGTGCCAGCTGGTGGGGGGCGAGACCTATGACCAGCGGTTTGCCCGGCTGCTGGGCTTTATCCGCCGCCTGGCCGCCAACGAGAAGATCGACCTGGACGAGGAGGTCTATCACTCTGAAAAGGCCACCGGCTCCAAAAACCGGGCCCTGGCCTATCTGCTGAAGGCCCACGGCCTGCTCCGCGGGGACGTGGAGGAGCTGCTGGACTGCTATTTCCGGGCCTGCTCCATCCGGGTCAGCGCGGCGGACCTGGCCCGCATCGGCTGCGTGCTGGCCTGCCACGGTCAGCTGCCGGACGGCCAGCGGCTGTTCCCGGCGGCCTATGGCCGGTTCGTCAACGCCAACCTGATGACCTGCGGCATGTACGACGGGTCCGGAGACTTCGCCATCCGGGTGGGGGTTCCGGCCAAAAGCGGCGTAGGCGGCGGCATTATGGCTGTGGTGCCCGGCCGCATGGGGGTGGGCCTGTTCGGCCCGGCCCTGGACGAAAAGGGCAACAGCCTGGCCGGTATCCGGGCGCTGGAGCTGCTGTCCGCCCGGCTGGACCTGAGCGTATTCTGATACTTGCGCAAAAAGAGCTTTGCTCTTTTTGCGCAAAAGACTTGCAGTCTGCTGCGCGCATAATTGGTTCGCCGAGGGCGAACCCATTCCACACTTGCAGACTGAGAAGTGTTTTTTGCGACGTACACGCCGCCGCAAAAAACGGATTGCATTTAATTTGCCGCCCGCAGGCGGCAAACTCTGTGAGACTTTTTGACAATCTCAAAGGCCCCCGCCATCCGGCGGGGGCCTTTGCTGTTATGGCTTGCTATGGGGTGGTCCGCTTAGCTGTTGCGCTTTTTGCGGGACACGATGACCAGCACCACAGCCAGAGCGGCAGCGCACACCAGGACGATGATCCACATGGTGGTGTTGCTCTCGTCGCCGGTCTTGACGCCGGGCTGGGTGGGCTGATCGGGCTTGTAGTTGGGATCGGTCTCGCCGCAGACGGTGCACTTGCCGTCCTTATAGTCGTGACCGGCAGCGGGGATGACCCGGGTCTCCACTTCGCCGCAGGCGGAGCAGGTGCGGGTCTCCAGGCCGTCCTGGGTGCAGGTGGGGGCGGTGGTGACCACCCATTCGCCGAAGGTGTGCTCATGGGCGGTGCAGACCACGTCGTTGCGGTCGCGGATGCGGATACGGGGGGCCATCTCGGTGCCGTCGGCCAGGACGAAGGTGTTGTCGTAGGAGGCCAGGCCGGTGGCGGAGATCTCGCAGCCGATGGACAGGTTCTTCACGTCATAGGAGGTGGTGATATAGCCGTCGATGAACACCCGAGCGATCTTACCCTCGCTGTCGCGGACCAGGATGGTCTGCACCAGGCCGTCGGCCATCTCATAGCCCACCACGAAGCCCTTCAGGGTCACCAGCTGGCCCAGGACGGAGCCGTCGTTGATCTGGGTGGAGGTGACGGTCTTGGGGGTGACGGGAGTGGTCTCGCCGATCTTCTCGATGGAGGAAACCTGCAGCTCGTTCTCGCCCTGATAGGTCTCCGTCACGCCGGTGACGCGGACCACGTCGCCGATCTTGAACTCGCCGGCCACGGGGAAGCAGTTGATGCCGCCGGTCTCATCCTGGACATAGATGCAGTCGAAGAAGGCGGTGGCCTTGTCATAACCGGAGGCGTTGGAGGTCACGACACCCTCAATGGTGTACTTGTGACCGGCCTCGGTCTGGGCCTGGACCGTGGCGATGTCGGTGACCTTCACGGGGTTGATGGCCCGCAGCAGGTTCTCGCAGATCTTATAGTTGGAGTAGTTCTTCTCGGAGCCGTTGTCGCTGATGGTGGCCTGCACCTCGAAGTTGGACATGAAGGCCGCGCCGGACACGATGATCAGGCCCTTGCCCTCCAGCTGCTCGCTGGCCATGGCCAGCAGACGGCTGTCGTTTTCGGCATAGGCGTACTTGGGCACGTTGGCGCCGCCCAGGCCGTCCTTATCCACGTCCACGGAATAGGTGGTGCTGTGGGCGTATACCACCGGGGAAACGGTGGCGGGCAGGGTGGAGGTGGGCTTGCCGTCGGCGTCCACGGCATACACGGAGGCGCCGCCGTAGTGGCTGAATACCTCGGTATACAGCCGGTCATAGGGGTGCTCGGCGTCCACGATGACACCGTCGGTCAGGAAGCTCTGGCCATAGGTGTTGAAGTACAGACGCCACTTGTCCACGCCGTCGGCCGCGCTGCGGACGTCGTCATAGGTGGCGTCGTCGCTGATGCGCAGGCTGGAGCCCAGGGCCTGGAGCACCTCGTTCTGGGTGGCGGCCATGTGCTTGATGGCGGGGTTGTTCTGGATCACGTCATAGTTTTCGTAGTTGTCGCTCCAGCCGGCCAGGATCACGGTGCCGCCGCCGGCGTTGAAGGCCGCAATGGCCGCCAGCTCCTGGGCGCTGTAGGTCCGGGGATCGGTCTGGGCGTCCGCCAGGCGGCGGGAGGGAGCGGTGAGGATCAGGGCCTTGAACTTGGGATTGGAGCAGGCGGCGATGAGCTCGTCGCTGGTCTTCAGCTCCACGGTGCGGACGCTGTACTTGCCCGCCAGGCTGCCGAAGTTGCCCATGGAATCCTTGTAGTTACCGGCCACATACTCGTTGTAGTGGGAGGCGTCGATGCCGATATACACCAGGTCGTCGGCATTCAGCACGTCCAGGGTAATGTCCTTGGTGAACACATACTCCTTGCCGTCCTGCTCCAGCACCACGGTGGCGGTGACCTTGTAGACACGGGCGGTGTCGAAGGAGACGTCATAGCTCAGGGCCAGGGTGCCGCTGGCGGGAACGGTGCCCACATCGGTGGCGGAGGCCAGGACCTGACTGCCCACGGCGTAGGTGATGGACTTGATATTGGCGTCGGTGCTCTCGCTGTTGAACAGGGTGGTGGTAACGGTCATCTTCTCGCCGGTGACGGGAGTGGAGGTGCCGCAGGTCACATCGGAGATGCCCAGCTTCAGGGTCTCGCCCACCCACACGGGAGCGGTGACCGCCAGGTCGCCGTCACCCTGGGTGACGCGGATGTAATAGTAGCTGTAGTCGGGGTCCAGGGTCACGGACAGGTCGCCGGTGGCCAGGACGGCGGGATCATCCCAGGTATAGGCGGTCTTGCCGGAGTTGACAATGACCTCCACCTTGGAGATGGAATCGCTGGCGTCGGGGTCGTTAACGGTGACGTGGATGTTCAGCTTCTCGGGGACCTCGGTGAGACTGCTGCCCAGGAGCATACCGTTGACGGTGTAGCCGATCTCCAGGTTCTTGTCCTCGGTGGCGTACATACGCATGGCCCGCAGCGCGTCGTAGATGCCCTCCTCGGAGAAGTCGTCGGTGAGGATCACGTCGCGGGCGTCGTTGGCGTTGCCCCAGCGGCCCTTGTGGTTATCCTGGTTGTTGGTGGGAGCCAGGTGCCAGCCCTTATCCAGCGCCATGGTGTAGTACTCATAGCTGGGATAATAGCCGCCGGCGCCGATCTGGCCCTCGCCGTTGCCGGCCTCCACCATGTACATGCGGCTGTCGATGACGGGATCCCAGAAGGCGAAGTCACCGAAGGTGCCGAAGGTGTTGCCGGGGTGGTTGAACTGGCTGAGGCTGTCTGCGCCCTCCTGCTGGCTCAGCAGGGCATAGTAGGCGCGCATACCGGCATAGTCGGTCTTGTTGTTCAGGGTGGAGTTGTTGCGGGAGACGATACCGGGGGTGTTGAAGGTGTTGATGTGGCCGGGGCCGCCGGACCAGGTCATCTCGAAGCCCGCCAGAGCCACCAGGGAACCGGCGTTGGCCTCGTTGAAGGCGGCCACGGAGGAACGATAGCTGTTCCAGGTCTCCTGGCTGGAGGCGCTGGCCAGGCTCATGTCGTACAGGGCGCCCTCGGGGTTGGCGGCGCCGGTGGTGTCAAAGTAGTTGGAGTGGTCGGTGAAGGCCACGAACTGGACATTGGCGCTTTCGGGCAGGTTCTTCACATAGTCCAGGGCGGCGTCCAGGGAGCCTGCGCCGTCGGAATACTGGGTGTGGCTGTGGAGCTGGCCGAAGTACAGCTGATACTGGGCCTGGCCCACGGTGAAGAACCAGTTGAAGGAGGCGGTCTTGCCGTCGGCGCGGGTGACGGTGACGGTAACATTGGTGCGGCCGTCGGTCATGTCGGCGGCGGGGGTATAGGTGAGCCTGCCGCCGGCGTACACGGCGTTGACCTTCTGGCCGTTGACGGTCATCTCCAGGGTGGGATTCTCACCGGCGTTGATGATCTCGGCGGAGATCACGGGCCGCTTGTCGCTGCCGGTCTGGCTGCCCTTCAGGGGGGTCACGGCTCCGATGGAGGGCTCGTCCACCACGGTGAGCACCAGGCTGCCGGAATAGGACGCGCCGGAGGCGTTGGTGACGCGGACGGTGAGGGTCACCTTGTCGGCACCGGCCAGCATGGCGGCGGAGACGTTGGCGGTGTAGTTCTTGCCGTCGGCGGTGTAGTCGGTGATGACACCGGCGGCCTTGCCGTCCACCAGGATCTCCAGCTTGGAAACGGCCTTGACATCGTTGACGGTGAAGGTCAGGGTATAGTCCTGACCGGCCTTCACGGTGTCGGCGGAGGTGAACACCACGGCGGGATCGTTGACCACGCCGCCGTCCAGCTTCACGCTGTCGGCCACACCATAGAAGAAGAAGGAGTAGATGGTGTAGTCGGTGACGTTGTACATGCTGTAGGTCTTATAGCTGTCGCTGTAATACTCCAGATACTGGCTGTACCGGCCGTTGAACTTGGCGGTGCGGCTTTCCAGCTGATAGCCGCCCACGCCGCCGCTGCAGGGCTCCACGGTCCAGTCGGCGTCCTCGCTGGCGGTCTGGGAATAGAAGGCGTTGTTGCCGGTGCCGTTGGAGCACAGATAGCCGTAGGTTTCGTTGCGGAAGCGGTAATACTCGCCGCTGCGCTCCACAGTGAACACCACGCCGCCGTTTTCGGGGATGGCCTTGCCGTCCGTAATCTGGGCGGAGACACTATTGATGGCGGGGCTGTCGGTGTTGTCATTCTGCTGGGCCAGGACGCCCTGGGCATTCTGGTTGAACAGCACCACCTGCGCACCCTCCTGGGGCAGGCTGCCGGCGGGCTGGTCCATCTCGTCGCCTACCAGATAGAGCTGCTGGGCAAACAGGGCTTCGTTGCTGCCGATGGTGCCGAAGGCACTCCAGTTGTTCTTTTCGGCATACCACTCCAGATAGCTGCTGCGGCCCACGTTCTGGATATAGACGCAATTTTCCGTGGCGGCGGGAAGGATGCTCCAGCCGGTGTGGGTCTTATCCAGGGGGGTGCTGGAGTATTTTTCGTCCATAGACAGCTTCTTGCCGTCGGCGGTGGAGAAGGTATAGCTGCCGTCGGCGTTGACGCCCACGGTCCAGATGTCGGCCTTGGTATAACCGGAGAGCTTGCCATTGGCCAGGGTCACGTCGGTGCCCTTGTTATAGAAGCCGGTGTACTCCGTGGACAGGGCCTTGCCGTTGGCGGGGTTGAATACCACCACCTGGTCGCCGTCGGATACGGAGGTAACGATGCCGCTTTTCTGGATTTTGAAGAATGCCTGGGCAAACAGAGCTTCATTGCTGCCGATGGTGCCGAAGGCACTCCAGTTGTTCTTCTCGGCATACCACTCCAGATAGCTGTTGCGGCCCACGTTCTTAATGTAGTAACAGCCCTCGGTGGCAGCCTGCTCCAGTGTCCAGCCGGTGTGGGCCTTGTCCAGGGGAGTGCTGGAGTATTTTTCGTCCATGGACAGCTTCTTGCCGTCGGCGGTGGAGAAGGTATAGCTGCCATCGTCGTTGACGCCCACGGTCCAGATGTCGGCCTCGGTGAAGCCGGCCAGCTTGCCGCCGGTGAGGGTCACGTCGGTGCCCTTGTTATAGAAGCCGGTGTACTCGCTGGACAGGGCCTTGAGGTTTGCGGGGTTGTAGATGACCACCTGGTCGCCGTTCTTCAGAGGAGCGGTGGGATCTTCGGGCTGGCCCGGCTCCGGGGACTCGGCCACCAGATAAAGCTGCTGGGCAAACAGAGCCTCGTTGCTGCCGATGGTTCCGTAGGAGCTCCAGTTGTTCTTCTCGGCGAACCACTCCAGATAGCTGCCGCGGCCCACGTTCTTGATGTAGAAGCAGTCCGCCGTGGCGGCGGCGCTGAGCTCCCAATCCACATTGGCCTTGTCCAGGGGGGTGCTGGAGTATTTTTCGTCCATGGACAGCTTCTTGCCGTCGGCGGTGGAGAAGGTATAGGCGCCGCTCTCGGTGCGGTTCACGGTCCACAGCTCTGCATCCGTGTAGCCGGTGAGCTTGCCTCCGGTCAGCTCCACATCCACGCCTGTGTTATAGAAGCCGTTGTACACGGAGGACAGAGCCTTCTTGTTGGCGGGGTTGAACACCACCACCTTGTCGCCGTTCTGCAGGGTGGTCAGATCGGTGACGATGCCGCTTTCCCGGGCGGGGACGGTGCTGAGCTTATACAGGGCCACGGGCTGCTGATTCTCGCTCTTATAATAGCGGAACCGGGTGCCGTTGGTGGCGGCTGCGTTATACTGCAGCGTGGTGTTGTTGCTGGCGATCTTCACATTACCATCAGCAAAGGTGATGGTGTTGAGCTCCGGAGTGGAGCCGGTGATGATCTTGTTGCTGCCGGACTTGCCGGAAATGTACTTTCCGCTGGCGGACTGTACGGACCAGCCGCCGGTCATGGGCGCGATGGTGAACGCGTACTTGGCGTAATCACCAACGATCTTGCCGTCGGTGATGGTCACGTCCACCTTGTTGCCCTCCTTGTCCAGGGCGGACAGGGAGCCGTCCATGATCAGGCTGCCCTTTTCATAGACGATCAGGTATTGACCGGACCAGTCCTCCTGTGCCTCGGTGACCTTTTCCCAGGTCCCGGACGCAGGCTCTGCCGCGAATACCGACACCGGCAGCAGGGAAACCAGCATGACCAGTGACAGCAGCGCAGACAGAAGTCTGGTGCGAACAGGTGTTTTCATCAGGCTATTACCTCCTTTAATTTCCCCCGGGGCTCTCCCGCCCCACAGGTATTCTCATTTTATCATACCCCCGCACCGGTTTCCAGCCTTATTTGCAGATTTGACACAAATTTTGCTGATATGTGCACAAAGTATGGACGAATGCACAAAGGAAAATGAAAAGTTTTACCCGGATTCCTCTTGACGTATCCCGGGGGACTGTGCTATAATTTCAAACTGCGCGGATATGGATTCCGCGAATTTTGCCATGCGGCAGACACACTGTGCCGAGGAGGTTCCCACGTGCTGGAAGAGCTGTCATCCAAAGACAAGGTGGTGGGCCTGAAACAGGTGCAGCGGGCAGTAAGCGCCGGCCGGGCAGGCTGGGTGTTTCTGGCCTGCGACGCCGATCCCCGGCTGATCCGGCCGCTGGAGGGCCGCTGCCGGGAACGGGGCGTTCCCGTGTCCGGGGCGCACACCATGGCCCAGCTGGGCCGGGCCTGCGGCATCGACGTGGGCACCGCCGCCGCGGCGCTGCTGGCAAAGGAAAAACCGCTTCCAACGGAATAAAATTCTTTGTTCCGTGGAAAATATAGGGAGTCATCCCACAAATCTTTAGAAAGGAGTTCATTGCATGCCTACTTTCAATCAGCTGGTCAAGCAGGGCCGGAAACAGGCTACCTACAAGTCCAATTCCCCCGCTATGCAGAAGGGCCTGAATACGCTGAAGAACAAGGAGACCGATCTGTCCTCCCCTCAGAAGCGCGGCGTCTGCACCGCAGTGAGAACTGCCACCCCCAAGAAGCCCAACTCCGCTCTGCGTAAGATCGCCCGTGTCCGCCTGACCAACGGCTACGAGGTCACCGCCTACATCCCCGGTGTCGGTCATTCTCTGCAGGAGCACTCTGTGGTCATGATCCGCGGCGGCCGTGTCAAGGACCTGCCCGGTGTTCGTTACCACATCATCCGCGGCACTCTGGATACCCAGGGCGTTCAGGGCCGTATGCAGGCGCGCTCCAAGTACGGCGCCAAGCGTCCCAAGAGCAAGTAATCCCCGCATGAAATGAGCTTTGCCGAAAAGGTTTATATTATATATCGTATGTACCTCTTTGGCAGGCCGTACAACAGCCTCTCCGGCTGTTGAGTACCTATGAAATCATATTTTTATGAAGGAGGGAAGCATAGTGCCCAGAAGAGGTAATGTTCCCAAGAGAGAAATTTTGCCCGATCCTATGTACAACTCCGTGCTGGTGACGAAGCTCGTCAACAGCATCATGTTGGACGGTAAGAAGGGCGTTGCCCAGAAGGTTGTCTACGGCGCCTTTGATCTGATCAAGGAAAAGACCGAGAAGGAGCCTCTGGAAGTGTTCACCCAGGCCATGGAAAACATCATGCCCAGCCTGGAAGTCAAGGCCCGCCGTGTCGGCGGCGCCACCTATCAGGTCCCCATGGAGGTTCGTCCTGCCCGCCGTCAGACCCTGGGTCTGCGCTGGCTGACCAACTATTCCCGCGCCCGCAGTGAGCGCACCATGGCCGAGCGCCTGGCAGGCGAGATCATGGACGCCGCCAACAACACCGGCAGCGCCGTGAAGAAGCGCGAGGATACCCACAAGATGGCCGAGTCCAACAAGGCTTTCGCCCACTTCCGCTGGTAAGCCCCGCAAACTGATTAAAAGGAGAACGTTATGCCGAGAAAGGTTACACTGGAAAATACGAGAAATATCGGCATCATGGCCCACATTGATGCAGGCAAGACCACCACGACCGAGCGTATTCTGTACTACACGGGCGTCAACTACAAGATCGGCGAGACGCACGAGGGAACCGCTACCATGGACTGGATGGAACAGGAGCAGGAGCGTGGTATCACCATCACCTCCGCCGCTACCACCTGTTACTGGAAGGGCTCCAAGGACCAGTTCCCCCAGACGCGTATCAACATCATCGACACCCCGGGTCACGTGGACTTCACTGTGGAGGTGGAGCGTTCTCTGCGTGTGCTGGACGGCTCTGTCACCGTGATGTGCGCCAAGGGCGGCGTTGAGCCCCAGTCCGAAACCGTGTGGCGTCAGGCCGACCACTATCATGTGCCCCGGATGGTGTATGTCAACAAAATGGACATGCTGGGCGCGGATTTCTATCACGTGCTGGACATGATCCACGACCGCCTCAAGTGCAACGCCGTGCCCATCCAGCTGCCCATCGGGAAAGAGGAGTCCTTCAAGGGCATCATCGACCTGGTGGAGATGGACGCTGATATCTATTACGATCAGCTGGGCAAGGATATGCGCGTGGAGCCCATCCCCGCCGATATGATGGACCTGGCCAACGAGTACCGGGAAAAGCTGCTGGATGCCGTTTCCATGTTCGACGACGAGATCATGGAGATGTATCTGGAGGGTCAGGAGATCCCCACCGACAAGATCCGCGCCGCCATCCGCAAGGCCACCGTGGCCGTGGAGATGGTGCCGGTCACCTGCGGCTCCTCCTACCGGAACAAGGGTGTTCAGAAGCTGCTGGACGCCATTGTGGACTATATGCCCGCCCCCACCGATATTCCCGCCATCGTTGGCACCAACCCCAAGACCGATGAGGAGGAGGACCGTCACGCTTCCGATGACGAGCCGTTCTCCGCTCTGGCCTTCAAGATCATGACCGACCCCTATGTGGGCCGTCTGAGCTTCTTCCGCGTGTATTCCGGCACGCTGAACACCGGCTCCTCCGTGCTCAATGCCACCAAGGGCAAGCGCGAGCGCGTGGGCCGTCTGCTCCAGATGCACGCCAACCACCGGGAGGACCTGGAAACGGTCTATTCCGGCGATATCGCCGCCGTGGTGGGCCTGAAGAACACCACCACCGGCGACACCCTCTGTGATGAGAAGCACCCCATCGTGCTGGAGTCCATGGAGTTCCCCGAGCCCGTGATCCGCGTGGCCATCGAGCCCAAGACCAAGGCCGGCCAGGAGAAGATGGCCATCGCCCTGGCGAAGCTTGCCGAGGAGGACCCCACCTTCCGCACCTACACCGACGAGGAGACGGGTCAGACCATCATCGCCGGTATGGGCGAGCTGCATCTGGAGATCATCGTGGACCGCCTGCTGCGCGAGTTCAAGGTGGAGGCCAACGTGGGCGCGCCCCAGGTGGCCTACAAGGAGACCATCCGCAAGGCAGTGGACCAGGATACCAAGTATGCCCGTCAGTCCGGCGGTAAGGGCCAGTATGGTCACGTGAAGATCCATGTGGAGCCCAACGAGTCCGGCAAGGGCTACGAGTTCATCAACAAAGTGGTGGGCGGCGCTGTCCCCAAGGAGTATATCCCCGCCATCGACGCCGGTATCCAGGGCGCAATGCTCTCCGGCACCGTGGCCGGTTACCCCGTGGTGGACGTGAAGGTCACCCTGTACGACGGCTCCTATCACGAGGTGGACTCCTCCGAGATGGCGTTCAAGATCGCCGGCTCCATGGCCTTCAAGGAGGCCATGCGCAAGGCCGATCCCACGCTGCTCGAGCCCATCATGAAGGTCTCCGTCATCGTCCCCGAGGAATATATGGGCGACGTCATCGGCGATATCAGCGCCCGCCGCGGCCAGATCCAGGGCTACGAGATGCGCGCCGGCGCCCAGCAGATCGACGCCTTTGTTCCTCTGGCGGAAATGTTCGGCTACGCCACCGATCTGCGCTCCCGCACCCAGGGCCGTGGTCAGTACACCATGGAGCCCAGTCACTATATCGAGCTGCCCAAGGGCCTGCAGGAGAAGCTCATCAACAAGCGTACCGGACGGGAAAATTTCTAAATCGTCAAAAAACGATTGCTTTTCCCTATCGAATACTGTAAAATAGCAGTGTTAGTACAAGACATTGCAAGAAAACCATGATGCAAATTTGTTAAGGAGGATTTTTTCAAATGGCTAAGCAGAAATTTGAGAGAACGAAGCCCCATGTTAACATCGGCACCATCGGTCACATCGACCATGGTAAGACCACTCTGACCGCTGCCATCACCAAGTACCTGGCGATGCAGGGCGGCGCTGAGTACACCGACTACTCTTCCATCGACAAGGCTCCCGAGGAGCGCGAGCGTGGTATCACCATCAACACCGCTCACGTTGAGTATGAGACCGCCAAGCGTCACTATGCTCACGTGGACTGCCCGGGCCACGCCGACTATATCAAGAACATGATCACCGGTGCTGCCCAGATGGACGGCGCTATCCTGGTCATCGCCGCCTCCGACGGCCCCATGGCCCAGACCCGCGAGCACCTGCTGCTGGCCCGTCAGGTGAACGTGCCCTCCGTGCTGGTGTTCCTGAACAAGTGCGACCAGGTGGACGACGAGGAGCTGCTGGAGCTGGTGGAGATGGAAGTCCGCGAGCTGCTGGACTTCTATGGCTTCCCTGGCGACGACACCCCCATCATCCGCGGTTCCGCTCTGAACGCCCTGGTTTCCGAGTCCACCGATCCCAACGCTCCCGAGTATGCCTGCATCAAGGAGCTGATGGACGCCGTTGACGAGTGGATCCCCACCCCCGACCGCAAGGAGGATATGCCCTTCCTGATGCCCGTCGAGGACGTGTTCACCATCTCCGGCCGTGGTACCGTTGCTACCGGCCGTGTGGAGCGTGGTCAGCTGAAGCTCAACGAGAAGGTTGAGATCGTTGGTCTGTCCGACGAGAAGCGCGAGACCGTCGTCACCGGTATCGAAATGTTCCACAAGCTGCTGGACTACGCTGAGGCCGGCGACAACATCGGCGCCCTGCTGCGCGGCGTTGCCAAGACCGAGATCGAGCGCGGCCAGGTTCTGTCCAAGCCCGGTTCCATTCACCCCCACACCAAGTTCGTTGGCCAGGTGTACGTTCTGACCAAGGACGAGGGCGGCCGTCACACCCCCTTCTTCAACAACTATCGTCCCCAGTTCTACTTCCGCACCACCGACGTCACCGGCATCATCACCCTGCCCGAGGGTACCGAGATGTGCATGCCCGGCGATAACGTCGACATGAACGTGGAGCTGATCACCCCCATCGCCATCGAGAACGGTCTGCGTTTCGCTATCCGTGAGGGTGGCCGTACCGTGGGTTCCGGCGTCGTCATCGCCATCAACAACGACTGATTGACGTCCCCATCGGCGCATAGCTGATAAAGCCCGGCAGAGCATCGCTCTGCCGGGCTTTTTTTGCATGAAAAAATGTTTAATACTTTTTTAATATTTATGCATGAACTTTTGTAACATCCCTTGGGTATCCTATACTTGCAAGAGACAAAAAGCTTTTTTCATCAATCTTCCTGCCATTCAGGCGGAGAACCGGCTTCCGGTTCTCCGCCTTATGGTTTCTGCGCATAAAAACGGCCCCGCAGGCAATGCGGGGCCGTTATTCTGACGACCTTCTCGTCAGAATAACGGCCATTTGGGCCAGGTTTTCCGGATGTACGCCGGGACGTCCTCCCGGGGAAGACCCAGCACCGCCCCCAGCTCGCCGTACAGGGCGTCCTCCGCCCGCCTGAGATAGCGCTCGTCCATCTGGCTGACCTTCCGCCCGTGGTGAATGGCCCAGCTGCGTCGGCGGCACACCCCCTTGATGAGGCCCGCCAGCCGTTTGCAGTCATAGGAGGCCACCACCTGGTGATACAGGTCCTTGATGGCCCGGGTGTTGTGGCTTTCGGCCTGCTCCTCCGGCAGCTGGTCCAGCTGCGCGATGAGCTCCTGCACCTCCTGCCCCGTCAGCAGGGGGCGCATCAGCACCCGGGTGTCCACCGGGGTCATCACCTGGCCGGATCGGTACAGCGGCGCAAGGGTATAGTACAGCCGGGTCTTGTCCATTCCCGGCAAAGACGGCGTCCCAACGCCCTCCACCCGGCAGACGCCCTCGCCGCCATAGACCACCATTTCGCCCGCTGCAAACATGCCGTTCATCCTCTCTTTCGTTCTTTACCATATTATACCACTTTTTCTCCAAAAGGGTAAGTCTTTTTTTGACGAATTGACAAAATCCGCCGCCCGGGAGTATAATAGGTGCCACGAAAAGGAGGTGCCGCCTGTGGAAAACCCATTGGATCAGAAGTTGGACCTGTCGGCCCTGCACCTGGGGAATATCTCCCTGGGGACGCTGCTGGGGGCACTGCTGACGCTGGTGATCTGCCTGGTGGCGGTGCGGCTGCTCACCGCTTTGCTGCGCCGGGTGCTGGCCCAGACCCATATGGATGCCCGGGTGCAGAAATACCTGGTGCGGACCGTGCAGCTGGTGCTGTGGGTGGTAACGGTGCTCATTACCGCCGACCAGCTGGGCATTCCCGTCACGTCCCTGGTGGCGCTATTGTCGGTGCTGTCCCTGGCGGTATCCCTGGCGGTGCAGAACGTCCTGGCCAATGTGGCCGGGGGTCTGGTGCTGCTGGTGACCAAGCCCTTCGCCGTAGGCGACTATGTGGACACCCCCTGCGGCGCAGGCACCGTTAAGGAGCTGACCCTGACCTATACCTATCTGGACACGCCGGACGGCCTGCGGATCGCCGCCCCCAACAGCAGCCTTTCCGCCGGAAAGATCACCAACTACACCACCCTGGGCACCCGCCGCATCCAGCACAGCGTCAGCGCGTCCTATGACGCGCCGGTGCAGACCGTGCGCCAGGCTTTGCTGGACGCCGTGGCCCGGACCCCGGGCCTGCTGGAGAGCCCCGGCCCGGAGGTATACGTCAATGCCTACGGCGAAAGCGGCATCGAGTACATCGTCCGCAGCTGGGCCAAGACCGCCGACTACTGGACGGCCTATTACGCTCTGCTGGAGAACATCAAGGCGGCCTTTGACGAAAAGTCCGTGGAGATGCCGTATAACCACCTGAATGTTCATATTGTGGACCCCCTGCGGGTAGAAAGAGAGACAAAGCAATGATCTATTCCCTGATTTTAGGCGCTCTCATCGGCTGGATCGCCTCCAAGCTCATGGGCAGCCGCGGCGGCCTGATCCGCAACCTGATCCTGGGCGTGGTGGGCTCCGCCGTGGGCAACTGGCTGGCGGGCACCATCGGCATTGCCGCCACCGGCTCTGTGGGAGCCATCCTCATCGGCGTGGGCGGGGCCTGCGTTGTGATTCTTGTGGCCCGCTGGCTGTTCCATTAAGGAGAGAAAACCCATGAAGCCTGTGATTCATGAAACCGCCTTTGTGGCGGACAACGCCACCGTCCGGGGCAATGTCACCATCGGGGAGGGGGCCGGGATCTACTTCGGAGCGGTGCTCCGGGCGGAGACGGACCCCATCACCATCGGCCCCGGCAGCAATATCCAGGACAACTGCGTCCTCCACGCGGACCCCGGCTTTCCCACCTCCGTGGGCCGGGACTGCACCGTGGGCCACGCCGCCATTCTCCACGGCTGCACCATCGGCGACAATACCCTGGTGGGCATGGGGGCCATCGTCCTCAACGGGGCCGTGGTGGGCCGGGACTGCATCATCGCCGCCGGGGCCTTAGTGACCCAGGGGGCCGTGATCCCCGACGGGTCCATGGTCATGGGCGCTCCCGGCAAGGTCCGCCGCCCCCTGACGCCGGAGGAGATCGCATCCAACGCCGCAGCCGCCGCCGATTACCGCCGGGAATCCCAGCTGTATAAGGCCGGAGAGCTGTAAATAAAAAGACGCCGGACTCCGGCGTCTTTTTCTATATGCAGCTACAGCAGGAACCAGGAGGCGAAGCGGAAATAGATCAGCAGGCTGGTGGCGTCCACGATGGTGGAGATGAAGGGGCTGGCCATCACCGCCGGGTCCAGGCCGATCTTCTCGGCCAGGATGGGCAGGGAGCAGCCCACGCACTTGGCAAACACCACCACAAACAGGATGGTCAGGCACACCACCAGGCACACCATAGGCGTGACGGCGGCGTTGCCCAGCAGCAGCCGGTCCACCAGCTGCATTTTTACGAAATTGGCCCCGGCCAGGCACACGCCGCACAGCAGCGACACCCGCAGTTCCTTCCACAGCACCTGGAAAATGTCGGAAAAGTCCACCTCGTCCAGACTCAGAGCGCGGATCACCGCCACGGAGGCCTGGGTGCCGGAGTTGCCGCCGGTGCCGGAGAGCATGGGGATATACGAGTTGAGCACCAGGCAGGCCGCCAGGGCGCTTTCATAGTGGTTCAGGATCATCCCTGTGAAGGTGGCTGACAGCATCAGCACCATCAGCCAGGGCAGGCGGGCCCGCCAGGTGGCGAAAATGCCGGACTTCAGATAGGGCTTGTCCGACGGCAGCATGGCGGCCATCTTCTCGAAGTCCTCCGTGGTCTCCTCCTCGATAACGTCCATGGCGTCGTCCACGGTGACGATGCCCACCAAGCGCTGCTCCTTGTCCACCACGGGCATGGCCAGGAAGTCGTATTTGCTCAGGGCCTGGGCCACGTCCTCCTTGTCGTCCATGGTGTTCACGGACACCACATTGGGGTCCATGATGTCCTGGATCAGGTCGTCCTCCTCCGCCAGCAGCAGGTCCCGGACGGACAGCACCCCCAGCAGATGCCGGGTGGGGTCGGTGACATACAGGATGTTGATGGTCTCCAGCTCGCCGCCGATGCGGCGGATGCGCTTGAAGGCGTCCTCCACCGTCATGTCCTTTTTCAGGGACAGGAACTCCATGTTCATAATGGACCCGGCGGAGTCCTCGGGGTACTGGAGAATTTCGTTGATGGACTTGCGCATTTCCGGTGTGGCCTTGTCCAGAATGCGGATCACCACGCTGGCGGGCATTTCCTCCACGATGTCCACGGCATCGTCCAGATACAGCTCGTCCAGCACCTCCTTCAGCTCGGTGTTGGAAAAGCCGTTGATGAGCATCTCCTGGCTGTCGGATTCCAGCTCCACGAACACCTCCGCCGCCAGCTCCTTGGGCAGCAGCCGGTACAGCAGGGGCATCTCCTCCTCGCCGGCCTCCTCCAGCAGCAGGGCGATGTCCGCAGGCTCCATAGGCAGGAACAGGTCCCGCAATCGGGCGTACTGCTTATTTTTGATAAGCGCCTCAATATTTTTCAGATATTGGTCCAATTCTTCCTGGTGATCGAACATGACCGGTTCCTCCTTTCCTGTATATACATAGCAAAAAATCCACAACGGCAGAAAGCCCATTGTGGATGTGCAAAGGGGCCGCGCGGGATGCGTGACCTGGCCACCGTAACAAGCTTTAGCATCGCGGGGCGGTGAAACTGCGTTAGATGATACCTTGGCTTCGATATCGCCTGTTCAAACCCTCTCATGGTGTCTCCACCACTCTGCGGCAGCAGTCCGTATCCCTCGCGGTAGCCTTACCTACCGGAGCATATTTTATTCAAATATAGAGTAAAACAAATTCTTCCGTCTGTCAACCCCTTTTGGCAAAAATGCCTCCCCCGCCCGGGAGCGGGACCCGGGCAGGGGAGGGCGGGGGTTACTTTTTATAGGGGACGTGCCAGATGGTGTCGGCATAGTCGGCGATGGAGCGGTCGGCGGAGAAAATGCCGCTGCGTGCGATGTTGTGCAGGCTCATGCGGTTCCACTTCTCCCGGTCGGCATAGGTATCCACCACCCGGTGAGAGGCGGCGCAGTAGGACGCAAAGTCCGCCAGCAGCAGATACTGGTCCGCCGGGCAGTCCGCGCCGTACAGCAGACGCTGATACAGGTCCTCATAGCTGACGCCGTCCCGGAAGCCGGTTTTCAGCTGATCCAGCACCCGGTGCAGCACCGGATCCCGGGTATACAGCAGATGGGGGTCATAGCTCTGGCGCAGGCGGGCGGCCTCGTCGGCGGTGAGGCCAAAGAGGAACATATTCTCGTCCCCCAGCACCTGGTGCATCTCCACGTTGGCGCCGTCCAGGGTGCCCAGGGTCAGGGCGCCGTTCATCATGAACTTCATGTTGCCGGTGCCGCTGGCCTCCTTGCCGGCGGTGGAGATCTGCTGGCTGACCTCGCTGGCGGGCATCAGCATCTCCGCCATGGACACCCGGTAATTCTCCAGGAACACCACCTGGAGCTTATCCCGGCAGATGGGGTCACTGTTGATCTGGTCGGCCAGGGAGTTGATAAGGCGGATAATGCGCTTGGCCACGGCGTAGCCCGGGGCGGCCTTGGCCCCGAACAGGAAGGTCTGGGGCCGGAAGTCCATGTTGGGATCGTCCTGGAGCTGTTGATAGAGGCTGATGATGTGTAGCACGTTCAGCAGCTGCCGCTTGTACTCGTGCAGGCGCTTGACCTGGACGTTGAAGATGGCGTCGGTGTTCAGGGTGACCCCCTGCTGGCGCTTGGCCCAGCAGGCAAAGGCCTGCTTGTTGTCCCCCTTGATCTGCTCCAGCCGGGAGAGCACCGCCGCGTCATCGGCGAAGCGGTCCAGGTCCGACAGGTGCCCGGCGTGGGTGAGATACCCGTCGCCGATGCAGTCCCGGATCAGGCCGTCCAGGCCGGGGTTGATCTGGCTGATCCAGCGGCGGTGGTCCACGCCGTTGGTGACGTTTCTGAACTTGTCCGGTTCCATGCCGCAGGCGTCCCGGAACACGTCGCGGCGGAGAATGTCGGAGTGCAGGGCGGACACGCCGTTGACGGCCATGCCCCCGGCGATGCAGAGATTGGCCATGTGCACCACGCCGTCCCAGATAACCGCCATTTTCTCCGTCTTTTTGGGGTCGTGATAGAAGTCGTCCACCTTCTGCTGCCAGCGGCGGGCGATCTCCTGCATGATCTGCCAGATGCGGGGCAGCAGCGTCTCGAACAGCCGCTGGGGCCAGCTCTCCAGTGCCTCGGCCAGCACGGTGTGGTTGGTATAGGCCACGGAGTGGCGGGTGATGTCCCAGGCCTCGTCCCAGCTCAGGCCCGCGTCGTCGATGAGGATGCGCATCAGCTCCGGGATCACCAGGGCGGGGTGGGTGTCGTTGATCTGGATGACGTTCTTCTCGTGGAAGTTCTTCAGGGTGCCGTAGGTCTGGATATGCCGGCGCGTGATGGACTGCAGGGTGGCAGACACGAAGAAATACTGCTGCTTCAGCCGCAGGGACTTGCCCTCGTAGTGGTTGTCCTCGGGATAGAGGATGGTGCTGATGGAGTCGGCCATGGCCCGCTCCTCGTTGGCCTTCAGATACTGCCCCTGGCTGAACAGCTGCATATCAATGGGCTTGGGACTCTTGGCGTCCCACAGGCGCAGGGTGTTCACATGGTCGGTGTTGTAGCCCGCCACCAGCATATCGCAGGGGATGGCCAGCACCCGGGTATAGTCCTCGTGGACCACCATCAGGTGGCCGTTGTCCCACCGGGTGCGGACCCGGCCGCCGAAGTGAATTTCCTCGGCCTCCTGGGGCTTGGGCATCAGCCACGCGTCCCCCAGGTTCAGCCAGTCGTCGGGCAGCTCCACCTGCTGACCGTCCACGATCTTCTGCTTGAAAATGCCCAGCTCATAGCAGATGGAGTAGCCGGTGGCGGGAATGTCCAGGGTGGTCATGCTGTCCAGATAGCAGGCGGCCAGGCGGCCCAGGCCGCCGTTGCCAAGGCCCGCGTCCGGCTCCATGTCGAAGATGTCCGGGGCGGAGAAGCCCAGCTCCTCCACCGCCTGGGTCAGCTGGGGCAGGATCCCCAGGTTATAGGCGTTTTTCATCAGGCTGCGGCCCATCAGGAACTCCAGGGACATATAGTGCACCCGCTTTTCCTGCTGCTCCTGGGTTTTCTCCTGGGTGTCCACGCTGCGCACGGCCATAATGTCCCGCAGGGCCAGGGCGCAGGCCTTCATGATCTCCCCGTCGGTGGCCTGCTTTTCGGTGCAGCCATAGTTCAGGCGCAGCTTCTGCTGGATGGCCTCCTTCAGGGCGTCTTTGGTATAAGTCATTTAGTGGTTCCTCCGTGATAGATCTTGGTAAATGCGCCGGTAGGCCCCGGCGCTGCGGTTCCAGCTGAAGTCCTCGGTCATGCCCCGGCGGCGGACGGTGTCAAAGCCCATCCGGTCCCCCCGGTACAGGCCCACCGCCTGCCCCACCGTCTGGCACAGGTCATGGGCGGTGCAGCCGGAGAACACATAGCCGTTGCCGTCGGGCTGGCCCACCTGGCAGGAGCGGACGGTGTCGTTGAGGCCGCCGGTCTGGCGGACGATGGGCACCGCGCCATAGCGCATGGCGATCAGCTGGCTCAGGCCGCAGGGCTCGCTGCGGGAGGGCATCAGGAACAGGTCCGCCGCGCCGTAGATCCGGCGGGACAGATTGTCGGAATAGGTGATCTGGGCCGATACCCGGCCGGGCCACCGGTTCTGGGCCCAGCGGAAGGCGTCCTCAAACTGGGACTCCCCCTGGCCCAGCACCACCAGCTGGCAGCCGGTGGCCATAATGCCCTCCAGACCCTGGCACACCAGGTCCATGCCCTTGTGGCCCACCAGGCGGCTGACGATGGCCATCAGCGGGGTGTCCGGCTCCTGGGCAAGGCCCAGCTGCCGCTGCAGCTCCGCCTTGCACACGGCCTTGCCCTCCATATGGTCGGGGTCGAAGGTCCGGGGCAGGGAGCCGTCGTGGGCGGGGTCATAGCTTTCGGTGTCCAGGCCGTTGAGCACGCCGGAGAGCTTATAGTCGATCAGGTGCACCACCTGCTCCAGGCCGCAGGCATAGGCCGGGTCGTGGAGCTGGGCGGCGTAGGTGGGGCTGACGGTGGTAACGGCGTTGGCGGTGAGCATAGCCCCCTTCATCAGGTTCACGCACCCGTCCATCCGCAGGATGCCGCCGTCGTACCAGCCCCGGTTCAGGCCGAACAGGTCCTCCACGGTCTCGGGGCCGTACTTGCCCTGATACTCCACGTTGTGGATGGTGAACACCACCGGCAGGTCGTTTCCGGCGTCCCGCAGGTACACCGGCACCAGGGCCGTCTGCCAGTCGTTGCAGTGGACCACGTTGGGATACTCCGCCAGGTGGGGCAGCAGGGCCACCGCCGCCTTGGAGAAGAAGGCGAAGCGCTCCCCGTCGTCCATATCGCCGTACAGGCCCCGGCGGCGGAAATACCGCTCGTTGTCCGCAAAATACCAGGTGACGCCCCGGTATTCCAGGGAGAACAGCCCGCAGTATTCGTGCCGCCAGCCCAGGTCCACATAGATATAGCAGCGGAAGTTCATCTTCTCCCGCCAGCGCTGGGCGATCTGGCTGTACAGCGGCAGCAGCACGGCGGTATGGTCGCCCTCCGCCGCCACCGCCGGGGGCAGACTGCCCAGCACGTCCGCAAGGCCCCCGGTTTTGCAGAACGGGGCCGCCTCGCTGGTGATATACAGAATATTCATATGGTCACCTCCGCTTCAGACCGTGACGCCCCGGGCCACCACCAGGGGATAGTTCTCGTGGCCCATCAGGGTGCGCCCCTCCTGCACGGTGACGTATTTGTCGGTGATAACGCCCCGCAGGACGGCGCCCCGGCGGACCACGGTGCCCTTAAAGAGGATGCAGCCCTCCACGTCGGCCCCCGGCTCGATGCGGACGCCCCGGAACAGGATGCAGTTTTTCACCGTGCCCTGGATGTCGCAGCCGTCGGCGATAAGGGAGTTGACGCAGGACCCGTCCATATAGGACGAGGGGGAGTCGTTTTCCTTGGCGAAGATGGGCCGCTGGGGGGCAAACAGCTCCATGCGGATCTCCGGCCGCAGCAGCTCCATGCTGCGGCGGTAATAGGCCTCGATGGTGTCGATGCGGGCGGCGTAGCCGTCCCAGACATAGGCCCGGAAATGCAGGGCATCCTTCCTGTCCTGGAGAATGTTGTGGCGGAAGCTGTACTGGTTGTGTGCCATGCAGTCGGTGACCAGCTGGATCAGCAGGTCCCGGCGCAGCACGAAGATGTTCAGGCAGCGGAAGCCCTCGGGGGTGAACACGTCGTGAGCCACGTCCACAATGCGCCCGGAGTTATCCAGCTGAAAATAGGTGTCGCTTTCCGGCCCCGGCAGGGAGGTGCACACCGCCGTCATGTCCGCGCCGGAGGCGATGTGATCCCGCAGCACGTCGTCCAGGGGCAGGTTCACCACCAGGTCGCTGTCGGTCAGCACCACATAGTCCTGCCGGATGTCCTTGAGATAGTCCATCACGCAGCCCAGGGCCTCCACCTTGCCCCGGAAGCGGCCGGCGTCGCCCCGCCGCTCGGCATAGGCGAAGGCCGGCAGCAGGGTCAGGCCGCCGTGGTTGCGGCTGAGGTCCCAGCTTTTGCCGGTGCCCAGGTGGTCCAGCATGCTCTGGCACTTGCCGTGCATGATGACGCCCACGTCCCGGACGCCGGCATTGACCATGTTGGAGAGCATAAAGTCCACCACCCGATAGTTGCCGCCGAAGGGGATGGAGCCGTGGATGCGCTGCTCGATGAGCTCCCGCAGTCCGGTTTTCTTTTCATAGGAGAAAATGATGCCGTGCATTCCGTTCATGCTTCCACCTCCCCGTGATGACGGTCCAGCAGGGCCTTGGCAGGCACCACCTCGCCGGGGGCGATGACGGTGTCCGGCCCCAGGACGGCGATGCTCCAGTCGTCGGGATTTTTAGCGGTTTCCGGCGGCGTGCCCACCTGGGCCCCCCGGCCCACCCGGCAGCGCTCGCCGATGATGGCGTACTGCACCACCGCGCCCTCCTCAATGACGGCCCCGGGCATGACCACGGAGTAGCACACGCTGGCCCCCTGGCCCACCTGGGTGTTATAGCTGAGGACGCTGTTTTTCACCTCGCCCAGGATGCCGCAGCCCTTGGCCACGGCGCTGTTGCCCACGTCGGCGTGGGGGCCCAGAAAGGCCGGCGGGCAGGAGGGCGTTCGGCAATAGATGGGCCATTTCTTATCCAGCAGGTTCAGCCCGCTGCCCGGGGCCAGCATATCCATGTTGGCGTCCCACAGGGAGTCCAGGGTGCCCACGTCCTTCCAGTAGCCCTCGAAGCGATAGGCGGACATGACCTCTCCGGCCTCCAGCATGGCGGGGATGATGTTCTTGCCGAAGTCGTTGTCGGAGGTGGGGTCTGCCTCGTCCGCCAGCAGATAGGCCCGCAGCTTCTGCCAGGTGAAGATATAGATTCCCATGGAGGCCAGGTTGCTCTTAGGCTCCTTGGGCTTTTCGGCGAAGGCGGTGATCCGGTCGTTTTCGTCCACGGACATGATGCCGAAGCGGCTGGCCTCAGACCAGGGGACCTCCATCACGGAGATGGTGCAGGCAGCCCCGGCGTCCTTGTGGTGCTGGAGCATCCGGGAATAGTCCATCTTATAGATGTGGTCCCCGGAAAGCACCGCCACATACTCCGGGTCGTACAGGTCCACAAAGCCGATGTTCTGATAAATGGCGTTGGCGGTGCCCTTGTACCAGGAGGCGCCGGAGGCGCTCTGGTACGGCGGCAGAATATGGACGCCGCCGTTGAGCCGGTCCAGCTCCCAGGGCTGGCCGCTGCCGATATAGCTGTTGAGCTCCAGGGGGCGGTACTGGGTCAGCACACCCACGGTGTCGATGCCGGAATTGGTGCAGTTGGACAGGGGAAAGTCGATGATGCGGAACTTTCCTCCAAAGGGCACCGCAGGCTTTGCCATGTCGCCGGTGAGGACATACAGGCGGCTGCCCTGTCCGCCGGCCAGCAGCATGGCCACGCATTCTTTTTTCATGTCTGTTCGTTCCCTCCAGTCTGTCGGTTATGCCTTGTTGCTTCTGCGCCGGACCCGGCCCTGCAGAAACACCGCGCCCAGGGGCGGCACCCGCAGGGCAATGGACTTGCCCCGCCCGTGGGACGGGATATCCTCCACGGGGATGGGTCCGGTGTTGCACACACCGGAGCCGCCCCAGGCGGCGTCGTCGGTGTTGAACACTTCCTCATAAAACAGCTTGCCGGGCACGCCGAAGCGATACCCCTCGTGGGCCTCCGGCGAGAAATTCACCACGCAGATCAGCTCATGACCCTTGTTGTCCCGGCGCAGGAAGGCCAGGACGTTGTTGTGGTTGTCGTCGGCCACCAGCCACTCAAAGCCGTTCCAGTCCCGGTCGTTTTCCCACAGGGGGCGGGACTTCTTATAAAACCGGTTCAGGGCCTGGATGCAGGCGTGGGTGCGGCTGCAGTCGTCCCGGTCCAGCAGATACCAGTCCAGCTGGCCCCGGAAGTCCCACTCGTGCCACTGGCCCAGCTCCGCCCCCATAAAGGTGAGCTTCTTGCCGGGGTGGGCCAGCATATAGGCCATGAAGCCCCGGACCCCTGCCAGCTGCCGCCAGTCGTCCCCGGGCATCTTGCCCCGGAGGGAGCCCTTCATATACACCACCTCGTCGTGGGACAGGGGCAGCACGAAGCGCTCGGAGAAGGCGTACATCATGGAGAAGGTCACGTCCTTGTGGTGGAACTGGCGGAACCAGGGGTCCATCTTCAGATAGTGGCACACGTCGTTCATCCATCCCATGTTCCACTTCAGGCCGAAGCCCAGGCCGCCCTCCTCAATGGGCCAGGTGACCTTAGGCCAGGCGGTGGATTCCTCCGCCGCCGTCAGGGCCGGGGGATCCATGGCCGCCGCCAGGCGGTTCAGGTCCTGCAGAAACGAGATGGCCTCCAGATTTTCATGCCCCCCGTGGACGTTGGGCCGCCACTCGGTCCGGCCATAGTCCAGATACAGCATGGACGCCACGGCGTCCACCCGCAGGCCGTCGATGTGGTATTCCTCCAGCCACCACCGGGCGGAGGACAGCAGGAAGGACCGCACGTCGTCCTTGCCGAAGTCAAAGACCCGGGTGCCCCAGCTCTGGTGCTCCCGCTTCAGGGGGTCGCCGTATTCATACAGGCTGGTGCCGTCAAAGTCGATGAGGCCGTGGGCGTCCTTGCAGAAGTGGGCGGGGACCCAGTCCAGGATCACCGCCAGCCCCGCCCGGTGCAGCCGGTCCACCAGATACATGAAGTCGTGGGGGTCGCCGTAGCGGCTGGTGGGGGCGAAATAGCCCACGCACTGATAGCCCCAGGAGTCGTCCAGGGGATACTCCGTCACCGGCAGCAGCTCCACGGCGTTGTAGCCCATGCTGCGGACATAGGGGGCCAGCCGGTCCGCCAGCCGGCGATAGTTCAGGAACGCCCCGTCCTCTCCCCGCTGCCAGGAACCGCAGTGGACCTCATAGATGTTCAGGGGCCCCTCGGTCAGGGGCGTCTCCCGGCGGCGCTCCCGCCACACGTCGTCGTGCCAGTGGAAGCCGGACACGTCGAACAGGCGGCTGGCGGTGTCGGGCCGCAGCTGAGCATAGGTGCCGTAGGGGTCCGCCTTCCAGCGGACCTGGCCGTCGGCCCCGGTGATGACGTATTTATAGCAGTCGCCGGGCCGGGCGTCGGAAACGGTCAGGACCCAGTCGCTGCCCTGCCGCTCCATGGGAACGGGCTGCCAGTGGTTGAAGTCACCGGCCAGGGCGGCCTCCCGGGCGCTGGGGGCATAGACCCGGAAGGACCAGCCCTCCTCTGCCGGATGTGCGCCATAGGTCCGGTAAAGCTCTGTGTTTTCGGAAACGTTCATGGAATGATCTCCCTATATCAGCGTAATGTTATCATAACGGCCCCGAAAGCCGGGGCGAAGTGGGTCGATGGCAGGACAAAGTACCGCATTCTGGCCCTATTGTAACGCAAACCGCCCCCAGCGTCAAGAAATCTGCCGTTACCGGGAACACCATTTATACGAAACATAGGACGCCGCCCTCCGGCCCCTTCACCGCCGGGGCAAGAAAATCACCCGAAGGGGGCCTCCCTCCGGGTGATGGAATTATCGGAACACCTGGCCGTCGGCGTCCAGCAGCTGGCGGCGGCGGACCCGGACAAAGTCCGGCGTCAGCTTCGGCAGATACCGGGCGATGGCCTTTTCCAGCAGCTGGGGGTTCAGCCCCGGGTTCTGGGCCTGCACCGTGACAAGGACACGCAGCAGGTTCTCCTCCTGGGCAAAGGCGATATCCCGGATCATAGGCGCGATGTCCACCTGGGCCAGCTGCTTGCGCTTGGTGCGCTTTTCGATCAGTAGCTCCTGCCGGTGGAACAGCTCCTCCAGGGCCTGCACGGCCCCCTCCGGCACCCCCCGGTCATAGTCCAGCTCCACCTCCGCCCGGAGATAGGCCAGCTCCCGCACCGGCCGCAGGGCGGGATAGCAGTCCAGGATCCGCAGCCCCTCCGGCAGGCCGCCGTTGAGCTTTTCGGCCAGGCCCGCCCCGTCGGTGTCCTGGGTCACCTCAAAGTCCAGCAGCTCGCAGTCGCTGGACTGGCACACCGGCAGCGGCAGGACGATGGAGATGATGGGGTGGGGATGGAAGCCCTGGGAGTGCCTGATATCCAGCTCCGTCCGGGGAAAGGCCCGCTGCACCGTCCGCAGCAGGTCCAGATTGGAGATATAGGCCGCCGGGCCCTCCTTCACAAACAGCAGTCGCAGCTTAGACATCGCATTTTCCTCCTACCAGCCGGTTGGCGCCGCAGGCGTTGCAGTGGGTGCGGCAGTCCGGGGTGGTGACCCCGGCAAAGGCCCGCTCCCGCTCCCGCCAGAGATAGCTCTCCGTGACGCCGCTGGAGATCATGGCCCAGGGCATCAGCTCGTCCTTTTCCCGGATGCGGTTGGCGTAAAAATGGGGATCCAGCCCGCACTGGTCAAAGGCCTCCAGCCAGCGGTCCAGGGAGAAATACTCCTCCCAGGCGTCCAGCTTGGCCCCCTTTCGCCAGGCGGTCTCCAGGACCTTCCCCATGCGCCGGTCCCCCCGGGCCAGAACGGCCTCCAGGAAGCTGGTGTCCGAATCGTGCCAGTTATAGGTGACGGTTTTGGTCTTGATGGCCTCCCGCAGCAGGTTCACCCGCCGCTCATATTCCTCCTTGGAGATCTGCGGCTCCCATTGGAAGGCCGTGTGGGGCTTGGGCACGAACCAGGAGGTGGACACGGTGATGCGGACGCCCCGGTTCTTGTTGCTGGCGCTTTCCCGCCAGGTGTGCATCACCCGGGCTGCCAGATCGGCGATGCCCAGCACGTCCTCGTCGGTCTCCGTGGGCAGGCCCAGCATGAAATACAGCTTCACGGCGCTGTAGCCCCCGGCGAAGGCCGTCCGGCAGGAGGCCAGCAGGTCCTCCTGGGTGACGTTCTTGTTGATGACGTCCCGCAGCCGCTGGGTCCCGGCCTCCGGGGCGAAGGTCAGGCCGCTTTTGCGGCCCTTGGCCAGCCGCTCCATCAGGCTCATGGAGAAGTTGTCCGCCCGCAGACTGGGCAGGGACAGATTCACGTGCCGCTGCTGGCAGAAGGGCTCCAGCTGGTCGCACAGCTCCGTCAGCGGGGGATAGTCGCTGGTGGAGAGGCTGGACAGGGTCACCTCCTGATAGCCGGAGTCGTTGCAGGACTCCACGCCGTATCGGGCGCACAGCTCCCGGCTGCGGTTGCGGACGGGCCGGTACACATACCCCGCCTGACAGAACCGGCAGCCCCGGATGCAGCCCCGGAACAGCTCCAGCATCACCCGGTCCTGGACGATCTCCGTGGAGGGGACGATGGTTTTGGTGGGGAAAAAGGCCTTGTCCATGTCCCGGACAATGCGCTTGGTCACCACCGCCGGAGCCCCGTCCCGGGGGGTGATGGCGGCCACGGTGCCGTCGTCGTGATACGTCACGTCGTAGAGGCTTGGGACGTAGATGCCCGGCAGCTGGGCGGCGGCCCGAAGAAACGCCTCCTTGGTCCAGCCCTCCCGCCGGGCCCGGCGGTGCAGCTCCACCAGCTCCACGGTGATGTCCTCCCCCTCGCCCAGGCTTACCAGGTCGATGAAGTCGGCGATGGGCTCGGCGTTGTACATGGCGGTGCCCCCGGCGATGACCAGTGGGGTCAGGGCCGTGCGCTCCGCGCTGTGAATGGGGATGTTTGCCAGGTCCAGCATATTCAGGATGGCGGGAAAGGCCATCTCATAGCCCACGGAGAAGGCCACGATGTCAAAGTCCGTGATGGGCTGGCCGGATTCCAGGGCGAACAGGGGCATCCCCGCCCGGCGCATCTCCTCCTCCATGTCGCCCCAGGGGGCGAACACCCGCTGGCACCACACGCCCTCCATGTTGTTCATCACGCCGTAGAGAATCCGCATGCCCAGGTTGGACATGCCGATCTCGTATGTATCCGGGAAGCAGAAGGCGATCCGGGTGTCCACCCGGGCCGGGTCCTTCTTCACGGCGTTGTATTCCCCGCCCACATAGCGGGCAGGCTTCTGCACCCGGGGCAGAATGCGTTCCAATCGTTTATCCACGGTATGTTCTCCTTTATACACGCTTTTTGCGGCCCAGGAAGGACCAGTCGCCCTCCATAATAAACAGGCTCAGCAGCATCAGGGCCGCGCCGATATAGCCCCGCAGAGACAGTACCTCCCCGGTCATGACAAAGGCCACCATGGAGGCAAACACCGGCTCCAGGGTGAAAATCAGGCCCACATGGCTGGCGGTGGTATATTGCTGCTGCACGGACTGGATGACAAAGGCCACCCCCGAGCAGAAAATTCCCAGAAACAGCGCCGCCGCCCAGGTCCTGCCGGAGGTGGGCAGATGCACCGGCTCCCCCAGCGCCAGGGCCAGGGCCAGGGTCACGATGCCTACCACCGCCAGCTGGCACACCCCCAGGCCCAGGGGGTCCACCCGGGGATCCCGGACAGCCTTCTCCGTGATCAGCAGGTCCACGGCGTAGCACAGGGGGGTGATGAGGCAGATCAGGTCCCCGGAGGCGGGCCGCAGCTCCCCGTTCAGGGTCAGCAGGGCCATGCCCACCGTGCACACCACCAACGCCGCCCCCAGCTTCCAGCCGGGCCGCTGCCGGAAGAACAGAAAGCCCAGCAGCGGGGCGAAGATCACCTGCAAGGCGCAGATGAACGCGGCGTTTGACAGGGAGGTGCGGGTGATGCCGTAGTTATAGGCCACATAGGTCCCCGCCAGGGCCAGACCCACGATGAGGCTGTACCATAGGGTGGTGCGGTTGATGTGGACCACGTGCTTCCAGAAAATCAGCCCCAGCACCAGAAACGCCACAATAAAGCGGAAGGCGTTCAGGGTCATGGGCGGCAGATTTGCCAGGCAGATATCCGTCAGGTAATAGCTGGCGCCCCAGAAAAAGGTGGTCATCACCAGCAGCAGGTCGGCGCGGCGTTGCTTGTTCATGTCTGTGTTCTCTCCTACCGAAAATCTTCACTAACGTCCCATTATACCACAGATCATCCGGCAAGAAAACAGCTTTTTTCGCTTTTTGCGGCTATTTCCACAGGCCCACATACCCCTCGTCGTGGAGCTGCTTGACAAACAGCAGCGCCATAGGCAGCAGGATCATCCCCGCCACGCCCAAGGCCCGGAACCCGGCGTACATGGCCGCCAGAGCCGCCAGGGGAGGCAGGCCCGCCTGGGCGGCCATGACCTTGGGCTCCAGAAGGCTGCGCACGGCGGAGATCACCGCATACAGGGCCGCCAGAGCCACCGCCCGGGGAGCCTGCCCCGCCAGCAGACACACCGCCGCCCAGGGCAGCAGCACCGTGCCGGTGCCGAACACCGGCAGGGCGTCCACCAGCGCGGTAACGGCGGCCAGCAGCAGGGCATACCGCTGGCCCATCAGCAGGAAACCCACCAGCAGCTGGCAGAAGGTGACCCCCAGCAAAATCGCCTGGGCCCGGCACCATTTTCCCAGGGTGGACAGCAGATTGGCCTTGACCCCTCTGGCCCGGTCCAGCCGGTGCCCCAGCTGCCGCCGGAAAAAGGCCATCACCCGGGGATAGCTGCCGGCGGTGAAGAACACCGCCAGGGCCGTGGTGCCGCAGAACAGGAACACCCCCGGCAGGGCGGCGGCCAGGGCCGCCGCCGCGGTGATGCAGGCCCCGCTGGCTCGCTGGGCAACTCCCGCCGCCAGGGTCCCCAGCAGGGCGGGGACCTCCTCCAGCCAGCTCCGCAGCCCCTGGGGACAGGCGGCGCAGAAGTCCTCCAGCCGCTGCCGCAGGTCCTCCGTCATGCCCGGCAGCCCCGCCAGAAGCCCGGGGAGCTGCCCCAGCAGCTCCGCCGCCTGACGGATCAGCTGCCACACGATCACCGCCGCCAGCGCCAGTATGGCCCCGGTGACGGCGATGGTCACCACCGCCGCCGTGAACCCCCGCTTCAGGCCCATCCGGCGGCGGCACCAGGCGATCACCGGCTCCACCGCCGCCGCCAGGGCTAGGGCCAGCAGAAACGGCAGCAGCCACCGCAGCAGATACCGCACCCCCAGCCACAGCAGCACCGCCCACACGGCCCAATAGGCAGTCCGCACCAAAAAAGCCCGCTGCTTTTCCTGCATTTTTGTATGCTCCCTCCCACGAAAACAGTTGTGTTTTGTCAAACAACATGGTATGATAATGGCCAAAAGAAACGGCGGGGCCGCGTCTCCGCCGGACACATCAGCGGAGGTTTACGGCCATGAGCAATCAGAAGTATTACATCGTATCGGCAGAAGCCCTGCCGGAGGTATTCGTCAAGGTGGCGGAGGCCCGCCGGATGCTCCAGGTGGGCGAGGCGGCCACCGTGGGCGAGGCGGCCCGGATGGTGGGCATCAGCCGCAGCGCGTTTTACAAGTATAAGGACGCCGTGCAGCCCTTCCAGGACATGAAGGCCGGCCACATCATCACGTTTTACGCCCTGCTGAAGGACAACCCCGGCGTGCTGTCCAACTTCCTGTCTATTTTTGCCAATTCCGGCGCAAATATTCTCACCATCAACCAGACCATCCCCACCAACGGCTGCGCCGGCGTCACCATCTCCGCCGAGACCCGGGACATGGTGGAGGATCTGGAGTCCATGATGACCCGCATCTCCGCCGCCGAGGGCGTGCTGAAGTTCGAGGTCCAGGCCGCCTGACCTCCAGTATATGCGCAAATCATAAAAACCCGCTCTGCCATCCGGCAGGGCGGGGTTTTGTGTTTATATTTTACTTTTTCTTGCCGCCGTGGGTAGCCTTCATGCGCTTTTCGTGGTTGAGAATGGTCTTGCGCATACGCAGGCTCTCGGGGGTGACCTCCAGCAGCTCGTCATCGGCCAGGAACTCCAGGCACTGCTCCAGGCTCAGCTTCCGGGGCGGCACCAGGCGCAGGGCCTCGTCGGACCCGGCGGCCCGCATGTTGGTCATCTGCTTCTTCTTGCAGACGTTGACGGTGATGTCCTCCTGCTTGGGGGACACGCCCACGATCATGCCCTCATACACCTTGACGCCGGGGCCGATGAACAGGGCGCCCCGCTCCTGGGCGTTGAACAGTCCGTAGCTGACGGACTCGCCGGTCTCGAAGGACACCAGGGAGCCGGTGTTCCGGCGGCTCAGGTCGCCCTTATAGGGGGCGTAGCTGTCGAACACGGAGGCCATGATGCCCTCGCCCCGGGTATCCGTCAGGAACTCGTTGCGATAGCCGAACAGGCCCCGGGCGGGGATCAGGAACTCCAGCTTCATGCGGCTGCCCACGGGGGTCATCTCGATCAGGTCGCCCTTGCGGGAGCCCAGCTTCTCGATGACCGCGCCCACGGACTCGCTGGGCACGTCGGCCACCAGCCGCTCGATGGGCTCGCACTTCTTGCCGTCGATGGTGCGGTACAGCACCCGGGGGGGGGACACCTGGAACTCATAGCCCTCCCGGCGCATGGTCTCGATAAGGATGGACAGGCTCATCTCGCCCCGGCCCGCCACGTTGAAGGCGTCGGTGGCGCCGTCGATCTCCGTCACCCGCAGGGACACGTCCTTCAGGGTCTCCCGGAACAGGCGGTCCCGCAGCTGGCGGGAGGTGACGAACTTGCCCTCGCGGCCGGCATAGGGAGAGTCGTTGACGGAGAAGGTCATCTCCATGGTGGGGGCGGAGATTTTCACAAAGGGCAGGGGCTCCACGCACTCCGGGGCGCAGATGGTGTCGCCGATGGTGATATCGCCGATGCCGGACATGGCGATGATATTGCCGGCGGTGGCCTCGGTGATGGGCTGCTTGCCCAGGCCCTGGAACTCGTACATGGACACGGCCTTGGCTTTCTTGGCCGGTGCGTCGGGGTCGTGATAGTTGCACACGGCGATTTCCTGATTCTGCTTCAGGACGCCGCGCTCCACCCGGCCGATGGCGATGCGGCCCACGAACTCGTTATAGTCGATGGCGGACACCAGCATCTGGAAGGGCTGGTCCAGGTCCGCCTCGGGAGCGGGAATATAGCTGAGGATGGTGTCGAACAGGGGCTTGAGGTCCGTGCCCGGCACGTCGGGGGAGTAGGACGCGACGCCCTGGCGGGCGGAACAGAACAGCATGGGGGAGTCCAGCTGCTCCGGGGTGGCGTCCAGGTCCAGCAGCAGCTCCAGCACCTCGTCGATGACCTCATGGATGCGCTGGTCGGGCCGGTCGATCTTGTTGACCACCACGATGACCCGGTGGCCCAGCTCCAACGCCCGGCTGAGGACGAAGCGGGTCTGGGGCATGGGGCCCTCGGCGGCGTCCACCAGCAGGATCACGCCGTTGACCATCTTCAGGATGCGCTCCACCTCGCCGCCGAAGTCGGCATGGCCCGGGGTGTCCACGATGTTGATCTTGGTGTCGCCGTACTGGATGGCGGTGTTCTTGGCCAGGATGGTGATGCCCCGCTCCCGCTCCAGATCGTTGGAGTCCATGACCCGCTCCACCGTCTCCTGGTTCTCCCGGTACACGCCGCCCTGCTTGAGCATCTGGTCCACCAGGGTGGTCTTGCCGTGGTCCACATGGGCGATAATGGCTACGTTTCTCAGTTTTTCGTTCTGCAAAGGTAAAACCCCTTTCTTTTGGGTATAAAAATTCATGCACTGTGCGGCGCACCACGAAAACAGGCAAACTCTTCTGTGCATGAAGTTTTTGTGCATCATTTCCGGTTGCCCCACAGGGGCGAGGAAATGGCACATTCTATTTTTTTGCTATGCTTTTGCATAGCAAATCTCTCAACCTTTACATTATATGCCCTGATTTTTTCGATTGCAAGAACTTTTTGCGAATTCCGGCATTTTTATGGATTTTGCTTTTTCTTCGGGCCGGAATGTGGTATAGTGGTGGTGAAAAGGGGGAGAAAGCATGGATGAACAGGCGCTGCGGCGCAGAATGGCGGCCCACCGCCCCACCCTGCAGCAGGCACGGGGGGAATACGCGGTGCTGGTGCCCCTGGTGGAAACGCCCCGGGGGCTGAGCCTTTTATATGAGGTGCGCCCGGCGAAGCTGCACCACCACAGCGGGGAGGTGTGCTTCCCCGGGGGACGGATGGAGGCCGGGGAGACGCCCCGGCAGTGCGCCCTGCGGGAGACCTTCGAGGAGCTGGGCCTTCCGGCGGAGGCCATTGAGATTTTCGGGGACCTGGACTTTCTGTACCTGCGGTCCGAGGGGCTGATGTATCCGGTGCTGGCCCGGCTGGATCCGGCGGCGCCTCTGCGCCCCAGTCCCGACGAGGTGCGGGACACATTCACGGTGCCCCTGTCCTTTCTGCGGGCTCACCCGCCCGCGATCTACCGCTACCCCCTGCGGCCGGAGATCGGGGCGGACTTTCCCTATGACAAGGTGGGCGCGGCGGCGGACTATCCCTGGCAGGCCGGGCACATGGAGGTGCCGGTATACGAGGGGCTTCCGTATCCCCTGTGGGGGCTGACGGCCCGGATCACCTGGTGGCTGCTGGAGCAGTACGGGGACATATTGACAGATATGGTATAATGTATCCTGGCTGAATATATAGAAAACGAGGAAACTGCTATGGAATTTACACAGGGCGCGCCCTTTGACAGCTTCGGCCTGTCCGAGGCCACCATGCGCGCCATAAGGAACAAGGGATATGAGATCAGCACCCCCGTCCAGGCCGGGTGCATCCCCCCCATGCTGGAGGGGAAGGACGTCATCGCCAAGGCCCCCACCGGCACCGGCAAGACCATGGCCTTCGGCATCCCCATCATCGAGCGCATCGACCCGGAAAGCGAGGAGGTCCAGGCGGTGATCCTGGCCCCCACCCGGGAGCTGGCCATGCAGATCACCGACGAAATGCGCCAGATCGCCGTGTGCCACGAGGGGGTGCGGCTGGTGTGTCTGTACGGCGGCCAGCCCATCGGCAAGCAGATCAACGCCCTGAAGCGGCGGCCCCAGATCGTGGTGGCCACCCCGGGCCGCCTGTCCGACCACATGAAGCGCCGCACCGTCACCCTGGGCCAGGTGCAGACCGTGGTCCTGGACGAGGCGGACCGTATGCTGGACATGGGCTTTATCCACGATGTGACCCGCATTCTGGACAAGATTCCCCACCGGAAGAATCTGGGCATGTTCTCCGCCACCATCTCCCGGGAGGTCATGGACATCTCCTGGGTGTATCAGCGGGACCCGGAGGAGATCACCGTCCAGGCCACCCGGGAAAACAAGCCCGATATCCTGCAATACCGCATCGAGGTGCCCGCCGATAAGAAGGTGGACGCCATCGCCTCCATCATCCGCGCCCAGCAGCTGGACCGGGTCATCTGCTTCTGCAACACCAAGGGCTCCACCGAGCGGCTGACCAAGTTCCTGCAGCTGCGGGGGCTGGACGCCCAGTGCATCCACGGCGATATTCCCCAGCGCAAGCGGGAGGAGGTCATGGCCCGCTTCCGGGACGGACAGCTCCATGTGTTCGTGGCCACGGACGTGGCCAGCCGGGGCATCGACGTGGACGACGTGGACGCGGTGTTCAACTTCGAGGTGCCCGAGGAGAACGAATATTACATCCACCGCATCGGCCGCACCGGCCGGGCCAAAAGGCACGGCGTGGCCTATACCCTGCTGTCGGACTTCCCCTCCCGCATGCGGCTGGACGACATTGCCCGCAACACCCGCAGCCAGATCATCCCCGCCACCCTGGAGGAGGACGGCCGGGTGACCCCTGCGGAGCCCAAATCAAAGTAAGGAGCGTGGCCCCTATGAAACGACGGATACGGTACATGGCCCTGTTGCTGGTGCTGTGCATGCTGGCTCTGACCGGCTGCGCCCAGCCGCGGGACACCATGACCCTGCGGGTGTGCCTGGACGCCGCCCCGGCCACCCTGGACCCCGCCATGGCCTCCTCCGATGCCGAGCGCACGGTGGTGGCCCACCTGTTTGAAAATCTCATGAAGCTCTCCCGGGGGGAGGACGGCGGCATCCAGCCGGTTTACGCCGCCGCCAAATCCTACACCGTGGAGGACAACCTGGACGGCACCGAGACCTATACCTTCACCCTGCGGCAGAACGTCCGCTGGTCCGACGGGCAGACCGTCACCGCCCACGACTTTGTCTATGCCTGGCAGCGGCTGGCGGACCCGGCCACCGGCTCCCCCCATGCGGCTCTGCTGGATATGGTGGCGGGCTTTGACCAGGTGCAGGCCGAGCAGGACGGAAGCCTTCTTCAGGTGTCCGCCCCGGACGACTTCACCTTCGTGGTGAAGCTCTCCTACAAGTGCGCCTATTTCCTGACGGATGTCTGCGCCGGGACGGCCACCATGCCGGTGCGCAGCGACGCGGCGGAGCGGGAGGACTGGTCCCTGCACTCCGAGACCCTGCTGACCGACGGCCCCTATCGGGCCACCGGCTGGGACGAGACGGGCCTCACCGCCCAGGCGGCCGACGGGTACTATGACGCCCGCCGCCTGGGGCCGGACGTGCTGGAGTTCCGGTTCGAGACGGACGGCCAGGCCCGGGCGGACCTGCTGTCCGGCGGCGACGTGGACTTTGCCATGAACCTGCCGGAGGGCGACACCTCCGATCCCTATCCCCAGACCACCCTGCTGCTGCTGAACCAGCGGACCGGCAGCCTGGAAAGCGAGTCCCTGCGCCGGGCCCTGGCCCTGGCCATCGACCGGAACGCGCTGACGGAGGGCCAGCCTCTGGACCCCGCCCAGGGCATTGTCCCTCCGGGGCTGCGCAACACCATGGGCGGCGATTTCCGACAGGGCAGCGGCAGCCTCATCGACAATGAGCCTGACAACTACGAGGCCCTGTGCCAGCAGGCCAAGACCCTGCTGGAGGAGGCAGGCGGCGTGAAGGCCGCCGGGCAGATCACCCTGCTGTATGACAGCACCGACGAGACGGCAGCCCAGACAGCCGCCGCCGTCCAGGACGCCTGGAAGCAGAAGCTGGGGCTCATCGCCATCCTGCGGGGGGCCACGGCCCAGGAGCTGGCGGACGCCCTGAACCAGGGCGAGTTTATGGTGGCCCTGACCACCGTCACCGCCGACCGGGGCGACGCCTCGGGCCTGCTGTCCCTGTGGGAAAGCGGCAATGGGTACTTCTATTCCACCGCCTATGACATGCTGCTGCGGGCGGCGGACGCCTCCGGCCATGTGGAGGTCCGGGACGCCTATCTGGAGGACGCCGAGGCCATGCTGGTGGAGGACGGCTGGGTCATCCCCCTGTACTATGTCCACCGTCACAGCGGCCTGGCCCAGCAGCTGACGGCCCCGCTGTACGACGGCACCGGCGTGTACCGGTTCTCCGCCGTTGTGCGCCAGACGCCGCAGTAAACCACAGGATTCGGGAGGAAGCATCATGAAGGAAACCGTACTGCTTACCGGCGGAGCCGGATTCATCGGGTCCCACATCGCGGTGGAGCTGCTGCAGCGGGACTATGACGTGGTCATCGCCGACGACCTGTCCAACAGCCGCCCGGACGTGCCGGAGCGCATCGAAAAAATCACCGGCCGGGCCCCGGTGTTCTATCGGATGGACGTGTCGGACCGGCAGGCCCTGGACCGGGTGTTCCGGGCCCATGACATCGCCGCGGCGGTGCACCTGGCCGGATACAAGGCCGTGGGCGAGTCCGTGCAGAAGCCCCTGGCCTATTACCGGAACAACCTGGACACCACCCTGGCCCTGCTGGAGGTGATGGCGGACCACGGGGTCCACCGGCTGATCTTCAGCTCCTCCGCCACGGTGTACGGCAATGCGGAGGCCCCCTGCCGGGAGGATATGCCCACCGGCGGCTGCACCAATCCCTACGCCTGGACCAAGCTGATGATCGAGCAGATCCTGCGGGACGCCGCCAAGGCGGACCCTTCTCTTGCGGCGGTGTGCCTGCGGTACTTCAACCCCGTGGGGGCCCATGAAAGCGGCCTCATCGGCGAGCTGCCCAACGGCATTCCCAACAACCTCATGCCCTATATCACCCAGACCGCCGCCGGTATCCGCCGGGAGCTGACGGTGTTCGGCAATGACTATCCCACCCCCGACGGCACCGGCGTCCGGGACTATATCCATGTGGTGGACCTGGCCCGGGGCCATGCGGCGGCTCTGGACTACTCCCGGAGCCATCCGGGCTGGGAGACCATCAACCTGGGCACCGGCCGGGGCAGCAGCGTGCTGGAGATCGTGGAGACCTTCCAGCGGGTCAACGGCGTGGCGGTGCCCCACCGCATCGGCCCCCGCCGCCCCGGTGACCTGCCCACCTGCTATGCCGCCACGGACAAGGCCGCCCGCCTGCTGCACTGGCACGCGGAAAAGGACCTGGCGGATATGTGCCGGGATTCCTGGCGCTGGCAGCAGAGCCAGCAGTGACCCCATCTGTTCCCGGGCCGGTATAGGTGCTGCCTGTACCGGCCCGCAGCGCTTTCGAAAAAGGAGAATTTTGCTATGCCCATTCGTTCCAGGGCCGCTGCTGCGGCCGTGCATATCCTGACCGCCCTGTGCGCCGCCGTGGGGGTGGTGCTGCAATGCGGCTTCTTCGGCGGAAGGCTGAACCTGGCCGCCCTGCAATACTTCACCCTGATGAGCAACATCCTGTGCGCCGTGTATTTTGCCGGAGCCGCCGTCCGCACCCTCCGGCGGGGGGGCACCTGGCTGCCGGTGTGCAAGGGAGCCCTGGTGATGGCCATGGCCATCACGGGCATCACCTTCCACCTGTTCCTGGCCGCCGGGGACTTCAACATGGGCCACACCCAGCTGATTACCAACCACCTGCTCCACACCGCCGCCCCGCTGCTGACGGTGCTGGATTGGCTGCTGTTTGACGAAAAGGGGCACTATCGCCGGTTTGAACCCTTCCTGTGGGGCATTTTTCCGGCGGCCTACTTCGTATACACCATGATCCGGGCCCGGGTCAGCAGCTTCCGGTTTTACAACGGCTCGCCGTACCCCTACCCCTTCATGGACGTGGACGCTCTGGGCTGGGGCAAGGTGCTGCTGATCTTCCTGGCCATGGCCGCAGCCTTCCTGGCCCTGGGCTATGTGCTGGTGTGGATCGACCACCTCCTGGCCCGGCGGCAGAAGCGATGACCGGCCGCGGAGACCCGGCCCGGGATATGGAGGCCGCCCGGGCCATCGCCCGGCAGGCCGCCGCCCTGGGAGGCCGGGCCTACTATGTGGGGGGCTTCGTCCGGGACCGTCTGCTGGGCCGGGAGAACACCGACGTGGACATCGAGGTTCACGGCCTGACCCCCAGCCAACTGGAGGAGATCTTAGACGGCCTGGGCGGCCGCCTGGAGATGGGGGCCAGCTTCGGGATCTACGGCCTCAAGGGCTATGGCCTGGACATCGCCATGCCCCGGCGGGAGCGGGCCATTGGCCGGGGCCACCGGGATTTCGACGTGACCGTGGACCCCTTTCTGGGCACGGAGCAGGCCGCCCGGCGGCGGGACTTCACCATAAACGCCCTGATGGAGGACGTGCTGACCGGCCGGGTGCTGGACCACTTCCACGGTGTCCGGGACCTGCGCCGGGGCGTGCTGCGGCATGTGGATGACCGGACCTTTCCGGAGGATCCTCTGCGGGTGCTGCGGGGGGCCCAGTTTGCCGCCCGGTTCGGGTTCACCGCGGCCCCGGAGACCATCGCCCTGTGCCGGGGCATCGACCTGTCCGCCCTGCCGCCGGAGCGGGTGGAGGGGGAGCTGCGCAAAGCCCTGCTTCAGGCGGAGCGCCCCTCGCTGTTTTTCGAGACTCTGCGGGACATGGGGCAGCTGTCCCACTGGTTCCCGGAGGTGGAGGCCCTGATAGACGTTCCCCAGGAGCCGCGCTTTCACCGGGAAGGGGACGTCTGGACCCACACCATGCTGGTGCTGGACCAGGCGGCGGCTCTGCGCAGCCGGGCCCAGCAGCCCTTTCCCTTCATGCTGGCGGCCCTGTGCCACGATCTGGGCAAACCGGCCGCCACCGAGTATGTCCGGGGCCGCATCCACGCCTATGACCATGAGTCGGCGGGGGTACCCCTGGCGGACGCCCTGGTGCGGCGCATCGTGGGGGACAAGGCGGCGGCGGCCTATGTGCGGAACATGGTGCAGCTGCACATGAAGCCCAACGCCCTGGTGGGGGCCGACGCCTCCGTCAAGGCCAGCAACCGGATGTTTGACCGGTCCATAGAGCCGGAGGACCTGATCCTTCTGGCCTCGGCAGACGGCCGGGGCACCCATAGCCTGTGGCCCTGGGAGGATACGGAGCCCTGGCTGCGGCAGCGCCTGGCCCTGTACCGGGAGCTGATGGCCCGGCCCCAGGTCACCGGGGCGGACCTCATCGCCGCCGGTCTCACGCCGGACAGCCGCTTCCGGGAGCTGCTGGCCTATGCCCACAAGCTCCACCTGGCGGCGGTGCCCCGCGACAGCGCCCTGAAGCAGACCCTGGCCTATGCCCGGAAGCTCCGCGTCACAGAAAATTAACTTGCAAAAGAACCCCTCCTGTGGCATGATAAACAAGATATGTTATCATGCCGCAGGAGGGATTTTTATATGCGCATCACCGTCATCGGCTGCGGGCGCTGGGGCTCGCTGATCGCCTGGTATCTGGACCGCACCGGCCACGCCGTCACCCTGTATGGCCGCCCCGGCTCCCGGCATATGCAGCGCTTTCTTGCCACCCGCCGCAACGACCTGCTGGAGCTGCCGGAAAGCATCCGGCTGTCCACGGACCTGTCCTGCGTCCGGCAGGCGGAGATCGTGGTGATCTCCATCGGCTCCCAGGGACTCCAGGGCCTGATGGACCAGCTGCGGCCCCTGGCCCTGGGGGATAAGATCTTCGTTTTGTGCATGAAGGGCCTGGAGCAGGGGACGGGCCGCCGCCTGAGCCAGATCGCCCAGGAGAATCTGGACCCCTCCAACGCCGTGGCGGTGTGGCTGGGCCCGGGCCATGTGCAGGAGTTTTACCGGGGCATCCCCAACTGCATGGTCATCGACAGCAGCCGGGAGGACGTGAAGCGCCTGCTGGTGCAGTCCTTCTCCAGCGACCTGATCCGCTTTTACTATGGGGAGGACCTCATCGGCAACGAGGTGGGGGCCGCCGCCAAAAACGTGGTGGGCATCGCCGCCGGATTTTTAGACGGCAAGGGCCTGTCCAGCCTGAAGGGGGCCCTGATGAGCCGGGGCACCCGGGAGGTAGCCCGTCTCATCCAGGCCATGGGCGGCAGCCAGCTTTCGGCCTATGGGCTGTGCCACCTGGGGGACTATGAGGCCACGGTGTTCTCCCGGTACAGCCACAACCGGCAGTTCGGCGAGTCCTTCATCCGGGGCGAGACGTATACGGACCTGGCGGAGGGGTACTACACCGTGGAGGCCCTGGTGCTGCTGGGGGAGCGCTATGGCGTGGAGCTGCCCATCTGCCAGGCGGTGCACCGCATCCTCTACTGCGGCGCGGACCCCATGGCGGAGCTGCGCACCCTGCTGGACCGGGACCTGACCCGGGAATTCGGCGAATCCTGAAAAAATCAGCTGGCTGCCCCCCGCAGCCAGCTGATTTTTTGCCCTTCCGGGCTTTATGCTTCTTCCCCGCTGAGCTTTCCGTCCTGCATATGCAGCCGGATATCGGCGGCCTCGGCCACCTTGGGATCGTGGGTCACCACGATGACGCAGCGCTCCTCCTGGTGGGCCAGCCGCTGGAGAGTCTCCACGATCATCCGCCCGTTGTCGCTGTCCAGACTGCCGGTGGGCTCGTCGGCCAGGATCACCCGGCTGCCCGCCGCCAGGGCCCGGGCGATGGCCACCCGCTGCTGCTCGCCGCCGGACAGCTGATTGGGCAGCTTCCGGAAATACGACTCCCGGATGCCCATATCCGTCAACCGCTGCCGGGCCAGCTCCAGGGCCTTTTCCTTGTCCATTTTCTGCAGCCGCAGGGGATAGCACACGTTTTCCTCCGCCGTCAGCAGCGGAAACAGGTTGAAATCCTGATAGATCACCGACACCGTGTCCCGCCGCAGGGCGCTGCGGTCCATGAGCCGGATGGGCTGCTCGTCCAGGGTGATCTCCCCCTCCGTGGGCAGCTTCAGCCCCGCCAGAAGGCTCAGCAGCGTGGATTTGCCGCTGCCGGAGGCCCCCATGATGGTGTACAGGGTCCCGTCATGGAAGGTATAGCTGACGCCGTCCACGGCGGTGACCCGCTGATACTTCCCGGCATAGGTATAGGTAACGTTTTGCAGCTGGATGTTCATATTTATTCCCTCCCCAGATTTGATTCCAGAAACTTTCGCCGCATGGTCAGAAGATATGCCAGAGCCGTGCCCGCCAGATTCATCACCCAGAAGCCCGCCACCGGCCCCCAGGCCGGGGCCGTCCGGAAGGCCAGCCAGAAGCCCCCTGCGCCGATGATCACCCCCAGCAGGCTGAGGATGCCGTGCTCCGTCAGGGCCCACACTAAGATGCTGCCCCGGCTCTGGCCCAGGATAAACTGCAGCTTCAGCTCCCGGCTGCGGTGGCGCAGCAGCAGGATGCTGAACACCGCCCCCACTCCGAAGGAGGCCAGCCCCAGCAGCCACGACACCAGCCCCAGCAGCCGCTGGTTCTGCTGCAATTGCTCCACGGTTTTCACCAGCACGTCGTCATAAATGGCCAGGGCGAAGGGATAGGTGCGGTACAGCCGGGACCCCTCCCAGGGCACCGGGGTGCCGTCCTTGGTGGGGGCCACGAAATAGCGGCTGGCGTACCCGTCCCAGAACTCGCCGATCTTCCGGTTGTCCGCCATGGCGGCGGACAGACTGTCCAGCGTCAGACCGCCGTAGGTCTCCTCACACAGCTGCCGCACCACCCACCAGGAGCAGTACAGCCGCCCGGACCCGCCGGTATAGGTCCCCGCCGCCAGGAAGCGGTGCTGGATGTTGTCCCCCTCCACCCCGGTGAACTCCAGGGTCACATAGCCGTCCCCGTCCACCAGATGCGCCTGCTCCTCCGGCAGCAGCAGGGAGAAGCCCCGCCCCCGGAACATATCCTCGCCGAAGCCCTCCCGCCAGATGACGGTGCAGCCCGAGGAGGCCAGCAGGGAGCTGTCCGCCTTCAACCCGGTGACGCCGCTGAGGGTCAGCCGGTCCTGGCCGCCGGGGGTGGTGCAGTACACCGTGGACCGCACCTGCACATCCCGGACATAGGGGGCGAACAGGTCGTTGTCCTGGAAATTGCCGTAGGTCTTTTCCCCGTCGAACAGCCGCAGCACCCAATCCGGCAGGTTCAGCTGGTCCGACTGGGTCCCCGTGAGATTGGTGACGCTGCACCGGACCTCCAGATTGTCATAAACCTCCTCAATGCGTGCGGCCATCTGGTCCCGGGACCGCTGGAGCATACACAGGGCCAGGGAAAACGCCAGGGCCGTCAGCACCACCACCAGGCACAGGCTGGTGCGCTTGCGCATCTGCTTGAAAAAATAGGGCGTCATAGGCGGTCCTCCTTTCGCCTTTTGATTTGCTTATTCCGCCTTGCGGATACCCCGCTGTGCGGTGGATACGCTGACCAGGGCAATCACCGCCAGGGCGATGGCCAGGGCCCCGGCGCACAGGGCGACGGTCTGGCCAACGGACACCTTCAACGTTAAATCAGAGCCGGTCAGGGCCTGGATTTTGTCCGTGGCCCAGGACATACCGGGGATGCTGACCGCCAACGCGATCACCGTCCCCGCAGCCGCCATCAGGGCCGAGGGCGTCCAGATTTGTCCCGCAATATCCCGGCGTTTTGCGCCCAGTGTCCACATACGCAGGGCGGTTTTCCCCTCCTGCATGGGGAGCAGTATGCAGTACGCCGCCAAAACCACCGCCCACAGGGCCAGGCCCACCAGAAGCACCGTCCGGGACACCCGGGTATAGCCGTCCAGGCTCTCCACAATGTCGCTGTACCCCTGGTCGTAATACGTCACCGCGCCGCCCAGGTCGTTTTCCTCCAGCCGGGCCTCCATCTGGTCGATGGTGCCGTTTTGCAGAATCAGGCTGGACCACACGCCATAGTTGCCGTAAACCGTTTGACAGGTGACGCTTTTCTCCGGCACGAACACGCTGTTGGGGGTAAAGCTGGTGGGGGTGGTGACCCACTCGTTGCTCTGGCGGTACAGGCCGATGATGGTGTACTCCGTCTCCTGCTGAAAGCCCTGGTCCGGCAGATAGCAGGAGGGCCGGGGGTTATATTCGTGTATGTAGGAATACCGCAGGTCCTGGTCGTATTCATACAGGGACAGCGGCAGAACGTCCCCCACGTTCAGGCCGTTTTCCCGGGCCAGGGACTCGGAGACCAGGCACACCGCCGCCCCGGAGTCGTACTCCGCCTGGGAGATGCTGCGGCCCTGGGTGACCATGGTGGTCCCGGCGGCGAAATCCGCCAGAGCCTCTAAGTGATTCACCGCCAGCACCGGCACGCTGTGGCTGTTGACCCGGACGGACTCCATGGCCTTCTGCCAGGTGGGGGAGGAGGCGATCATCTCCTCCGCCGTGACGCCCTCCGGCAGAATGGTGAAGGAAGCCAGGTCATAATCCGTGTCATAGGCAATGACCCGCTGAACGGTCCACTCCCATTTCTGTTCCTCCACATTCCACTGCTCATCGTATAACGTCCAGGGCTGGGAGCAGTCATCGACATTGAAGGCAATGGTGTTCAGTCGCCGAAGGTCTATGGTGGACTCACTGCCGGTAACGGGGTCCTTATACAGGGGCGCATCGTCCGGCCAGGGATTTCCCTCGCCGTCCGTTATGGTGATGGCGGTGGTGCGGTCGGCATAACGGATCAGGTTGTTCTCAATATCCAGGCTCCGGGGGTCCACCTCATAGCCACTGAGTCTCAGGTCCTCCGCGATGAGGCAGCGCTGCTCGAAATCCAGGTCGCGGTAATTGTGGGTAAACACCAGGATCCGCTGTCCGGCCTGCAGCGCCTTGCCCGCCGCATCCGACTCGCCGGTGATCTGCAAATAAAAATTTGCGTTCCGGCCGGTGGGGTCGTTCCAATCGCCGCTCATGGCTTGCACTCCCAGCACCTTGCCGGAGACGACCCAGTTGAAAAAAGCGCCTGTATCATACTCTCTGGGATAATAGACCCTCTCCTCCCCCACCTCCGTGATCTCGATCTCCAGGATGGCGAAGTTATAGGGGACGTCCTCATCGTTATCAATGCGGGTGTCGGAGCTGTCAACGTCCATTTGATAAAATGTGGTCAGCGGCGTGAGCTTCGGACTGTACCCCCCGGCAAGGCCCATGGTGGCCTGACCGCGGATGATGCTCCAGCCCTTCTGGGCGGCCTCCTTCAGAAACTCGTTGGCTTCGTATGTGGGGCCAATATCCTCGTATACTATGTCGCCGCTGGACACCAGCTGCCGTTTCCCGCCGGTGACCACCGCCACGGTGGTGTAGGTCTCCTCCACCCCGGCCCGGGTCTGGACCGCCGCCCAGAACTGCCCTCCGGACAGGGCCAGAATTACCCCGGCCAGGGCCAGCAGCAGTGCGCCGAAGGCCGCCTTCACCGGCCGCCGGGTCAGTTGGTGCATGGGATTCATAGAAACAGCTCCTTTCGCATCGGTCAAATGGGTGCAGGCAGGGCTACTTATGATAAATCATATACGGAGTTTATCATAAGTAGCCCTGCCTGTCAAGCCTTAGTTTTCATAGAGACGGCTCATACCGCCACCGGGGCGGAGCCGATCACCCGCAGATTGCGGCACACCAGAACAGAACAGCCCTCCGGCAGCTCCAGCCGGACCGGGAACGTGTGTTCCTTCTCGGCGTCTGCGTAGCCGCAGTTATGACACCGGATGGTCATCTGCCAGTGCCGGGTCTGCAGCCGGGGGCCGTCATCCGTGTACCAGACGGCGGTGGATGCGTAATAGTCGTGGGGACAATAGACGGCGGAAGCGGGGACGATCAGGGACAGGGACATGGCCGCCGCCAGGGCCAGGCCCAGAAGGGTCTTGCTGCATTTTTTCATGGCGGGTCGCTCCTTTCGGCTCTCGTTGTGCCGGACACATAAATAGGAAAAAATAAGAATAAAAAGAATAAGAGGGTGGGCGGGGCGGCTTTCGCCGCCCGCACCCGGGAATTATGGCGATTTTATTCCGTCACGGGGACAGGTTTGATAGACTGGTATTCACGGCAACCGGAAGCCGTGCAACCGGTAAAGCCACTTTTGCGGTCAGTAATATACAAACACTCCTTGCAGCGGTATATTTTTACATACATATGCTTGGCTGGATTGCTTGAGGAGTGGTCACTGCTATATTCTGACCGCTCATGATGTCCACTCGAAAGTGTGGAGTTTGCTGCAACTCCGACTTTTGCTCCGCATTTGGAGCACTGCAGTAAATCGCCTTTGTTCCACTGATGCCCCATAGATGTAATATTATCATACCAAACATACGTTCCGACAATAACGCGTTTGAACGAGTGATTGCAGGTTCCTGCCGCAAATGCGGGAACCATCAGGGAAAGGGACATCATCAGTGCCAAGGACAAGCAGAGGAAAATCTTTGCCAATTTTTTCATGACAGGGTTTGCTCCTTTCGATTTTTCTTTTGAATCATTCGCTGCGGGTAGGGACGCTTCTTACTGCATGGGCCTCACCTCCGTTTCACGTTTCGTCCATTAGCCGGTACAAGTCTTTTTAACAATTACCGTGCGTTGCCATTGACCGGCTACGGACCAAGTGAGACTCATAGTGTATTCATAACCTTTTTTTACCTGGGCTGTTTCAGAAATAGTGACGCTTCCGATACCCTGAGCACTCCATGATGCAATGACATTGGACCCCTGATACAACATCACGTTCGCCGTGACTTTGTCTTCATGGTTATCCGATTTGCAATTTGCATAACAATAGGCCGTAGTACCGGAGAAAGAAAGTCCGGTTTTTCTTTGAGCTTCTCTTTGCTCGGTTGCGTTTGCAATTGAGACTGCGGACAGGAGCGCAAGAAGTAACAACAAAATGCGACTTACCTTCTTATTCATGGGAATCTCCGATCTTCATTTAAATTCAGTAAAGCATATTGCTTTCTGCTATAATAACGAAACAGATCCCCAGAATCTTACAACAAAAATCGGCAAAATTTTCAATTTGTGGAATTGCACAAAGAAACACTCTCTGCCATGGCAATTATGACGGATTCATCGGCAACCGCCGCAACGGTAAACTCGATATTGCTGGCAGTGTCTCTCCAGGTGACAGACGAGAAATTGCCCTCCATCGACGAGACGATCAGCGTGGCGGGTATGCCATTCACCTGCGTGTCCGTCATGGTGTCGCCATTGTCCAGCTCAAAACCGCTGACCACGCCATCGCTCATGTACAGATAGCTGAGAAGGATCATATCTCCATCGGCGTTTGTATATTTCACATCTCCTGCGGCATACGATGCCGCCCGCTCCGTTTCCGTATAGCCCTCCGGCAGGGCGGCGATCCGGTATTGGGGCAGAGCCTGGGCGGGGCCGTCGCCGTGATAGCGGAACTCCACCCGGCGGCCATCCTGCTGCATGGTCCAGCGGATGATATCCGCCCGGGCTTTGGGGCTGACGGCCAGCACCATGGCCGCCGACAGCGACAGCATCAGCAGCACCACCGCCGCCCGCCGGGCCACGGTGCGCCAGGGGTAGGGGTTTCGCAGCCGGAACCACAGCAGCGGGTCCCGCAGCATCTCCCGCATACGGCGGCGGTGCCCCTCGGACAGCGGCGTCTCCGTCTCCGGCGGCGTCTGCGCCTCCTGGTCCGCCGCGTCCAGCAGCGCCCGGCGCAGCAGCCGGTCCAGTTCCTGATCGGTCATGGTTCGATCCCCTCCTCCTCAAAAATTTTCCGCAGCAGCGCCCGCCCCCGGGACAGCCGGGTGTTCACGGCGCTCTCCGTCAGGCCCAGCCGCCGGGCGATCTCCGCCGTGGACCAGCCCAGGACCAGCTTCATCTCCAGCACCGCTCGATAGGTGTCCGGCAGCCGGGCAAACAGCTGCACCATGGACGAATACGCCGGCAGATCCCGGCTTTGCCCGGCAAAATCCGCCCAGCCCTCCTCCAGCGGCAGGTGGCAGCGCCGCCTGCGCAGAATGGTGATGGCCTCGTTCCTCACTATAATAACGAGCCAGCCCCCCAAATCCTTACAAGGAATTTCATCAATTCTTGAAAAATTTTCAATCACCCGCAGAAACGCCTCCTGCACGGCCTCCTCCGCGTCGTGGGGGTCATGCAGCACGGCCAGGGCTGTCCGCTCCATCACCCGGTGATACCGGCGGTACAGCTCCCGGAACTGTTTCTTGTCCCCGTCGCTTTCCAGCGCGGCCAGATATAGCGAAAGCACGGCGTCCGTCACCCCCTTGCCCGTGTCCGGGCCGGTTTTTCCGCCTATTATACCATATTCCGCCTCCGTACTCAATCCCCCGCCCGTCGGCCCCGCCGCGCCCAAAAAGCCGCTGCGGACCCGCAGCGGCATGAGCGCGCTCTGACTTATAAAATAAGTCGGAGCAAGCGATATAGAGCTTGCTCCGACGTGGTGCCGGTGGTGGGACTCGAACCCACACGGAGTCGCCCCCGGCGGATTTTGAATCCGCTACGTCTACCATTCCATCACACCGGCATGTGACCCAGATATTATACCGTATTTTCATTCCAAATGCAAGACAAAAATTGCGGCCCCGCCGGGGGCCGCAATTTGGCTTGTCAGAACGGACTCACTGCTTCGTCCACTGGACGGGCAGCTCCACATGGAGGTCGTCCAGATTATCAAAGAGCTCATAGCTGCCGCCGGTCCACTGCATGGTGCCGCCGGACAGGGTGTATTCGGCGCAGCTGTCATCGCTGAAGGTGTCTGCCTTATCGCTGAGATACAGCTTGCCCTTGGCTGCCCGGAAATAGCCGGACTCATTTTCATCCGCCAGGCCGTCCATCATCTGGTCCACGTCTATCGAGGCGTCCATCATCTGCTGCACGTACTCCTTCACGGTGACGCCCTCGGCCGCCATGGCCTCGTCAATGTCGGCCCGGTTCATGCCCTGATCCTCCAGCTGCTGATAGATCATCTCCACCGCCACAGGGATCAGCGCGTCAATGTAGGTCTGGAGGGAGGTTTTCAGGGCGTCCCGATCCACGTTCAGCGTATAGGTGCCGTCCTCGTTCAGCTTCAGCACAAACACCATCTCCATGGTGGCGTCCGTGGACAGGTCCATCCCGGCCCCCTGGTTGACGCCCTCCTGGAACAGTTCCGTGATGTCGCAGTTCCATTTCCAGGTGCCCGCCACCTTGGCGTTGTCGTCGCCGCTGCACGCCGTCAGGCTCAGGGCCATCATCAGTGTCAGCAGCACAGCAATGATGCGTTTCATACTCTTTCTCCTTTATTCATCTTTCTTCCTGGCCGTTCAGGCCATGTCCAGTTTACACATTTTTAACTGTTATGTCAATCATAATTTTCCTGTTTTCCATTAAAATCAAAAAAACCGGGGGAGAACGGCCCTCTATTGGAAGAATCTGCCGGAAAAGCCAAATTACCTATTGACTTGGTAGTTAATTTCGGTTATACTCCAATTACAAACCAAACCGATAGGTAATTCAAGCCTGAAACAGGGAGGAATATACAAATGACTGTTTACGCAGATAACGCGGCCACCACCAGGATGAGCCGGACGGCCCTGGACGCCATGCTCCCCGCCATGGAGGAGAACTACGGCAACCCCTCCAGCCTGCACAGCGTGGGCCAGCGGGCGGCGGAGCTGCTGATGAAGAGCCGCGAGACCGTGGCCCGGTGCCTGAACTGCCAGCCCCGTGAGATCATCTTCACCTCCGGCGGCAGCGAGGCCGACAACCAGGCCCTGCTTTCCGCCGCCGCCATCGGCCGCCGCAAGGGCAAGATGCACATCATCTCCACCGCCTTCGAGCACCACGCCATTCTCCACACCCTGAAGAAGCTGGAGAAGGAGGGCTTCCAGGTGGAGCTGCTGCCGGTTCACGAAAACGGCATGGTCTCCGCCCGGCAGGTGGCCGACGCCATCCGGGAGGACACCTGCCTGGTGACCGTCATGTACGCCAACAACGAGATCGGCAGCATCCTGCCCATTGAGGAGATCGGCGCCGTGTGCCGGGAAAAGGGCGTTCTGTTCCACACCGACGCCGTTCAGGCGGCGGGCCACCTGCCCATCGACGTCCAGACCCAGCACATTGATATGCTGAGCCTCTCCGGCCACAAGTTCCACGGCCCCAAGGGCGTGGGCGCCCTGTACGTCCAGGGCGGCATCCCCCTGGTGAACGTCATCGAGGGCGGCGCCCAGGAGCGGGGCAAGCGGGCCGGCACCGAGAATGTCCCCGGCATCGCCGCCATGGCTGCCGCTCTGGAGGAGGCCTGCGCCCACATGGAGGAAAACCGCGTGAAGGTCACGGCCCTGCGGGACCGGCTGATCCAGGGCCTGTCCAAGATTCCCCACAGCGCCGTCAACGGCGACCTGGAGCACCGTCTGCCCGGCAACGTGAACCTCTGCTTCGAGGGCATCGAGGGCGAGTCCCTGCTTCTGCTGCTGGACGCCGCAGGCATCTGCGCCTCCTCCGGCTCCGCCTGCACCTCCGGCTCCCTGGACCCCAGCCATGTGCTGCTGGCCATCGGCCGGCCCCACGAGGTGGCCCACGGCTCCCTGCGGCTGAGCCTGTGCGAGTGGAACACCCAGGAGGAGGTGGACCACATCCTGCGGGAGGTTCCCCGGGTGGTGGAGTACCTGCGGTCCATGTCCCCGGTGTGGAAGGACCTGGAATCCGGTAAGAAAGCATTCATGCTGTGACAACGAAAGGAGCGTTTTGAATATGGCACTGTACAGCGATATCGTGATGGATCATTTTATGCACCCCCGCAACGTGGGTGAGATCGAAAACCCCGACGGCGTGGGCCAGGTGGGCAACGCCAAGTGCGGCGACATTATGAAGATGTACCTGAAAATCCGGGACAACGTCATCCAGGACGTGAAGTTCGAGACCTTCGGCTGCGGCAGCGCCATCGCCTCGTCCTCCATGGCCACCGAGATGATCAAGGGCAAGACCATCGACGAGGCCCTGGCCGTTACCAACCGCCAGGTGGTGGACGCCCTGGGCGGCCTGCCCGCTCACAAGCTCCACTGCTCCGTGCTGGCGGAGGAGTCCATCAAGTCCGCCATCAAGGACTACTATGACCGCCACGGCATCGAGTATGACCACAGCAGGTTCCCGGAGGACTGCGGCTCCTGCGAAAGCTGCCGGATGGTGTAACATGGTCATTTCCAGCAAGGGCCGCTATGCCCTGCGGGTGATGGTGGACCTGGCGGAGCACGGCGGCGACGGCTACGTCTCCATGCGGGACGTGGCCCGGCGTCAGGAGATTTCCGACAAATACGCCGGCCAGATCATGATCCTGCTGAGCCGGGCGGGACTGGTGGACGGCGTCACCGGCAAGGGCGGCGGCTATCGCCTGACCCGCCAGCCGCAGGAGTACCCCCTGGGGGAGATTCTCCGCCTGACGGAGGGGTCCCTGGCCCCGGTGGCCTGTATGGAGGAGGGGGCCCACCCCTGTGACCGGGCGGCCCGCTGCCGGACCCTGCCGGTGTGGAACCGCCTGGGCCAGCTCATCGGCGACTATCTGGACAGCGTGACCCTGCAGGACCTTCTGATACCACAGGAATCCCAAGAATAACCCCCGCGCCGGACCTTTGGCTTGCCAAAGGTCCGGCGCGTATGCTATACTGGATAAAAATCCCGCCGCAACCTGAGGTTTCCTGCCGTTTTCCGGGGAAATGCCCCGGCGCAACCTGAGGTTGGTGGATTTTATCTCCGGCGGGGCGTACAATGGGACCATACAGACGGGGCATCCCCCGAAAAAAGGAGGCACGCGCCATGAGCGACAGCTTTTTCTCCGGCGACGGATTCATTTCCATCTTCTTCCTGCTTTTCATCGTGGCCTTTGTGGCGATCCTGGGCATGATCCTGGTGACGTTCGTCCGGGAGCTGTCCCAGCGGAACAGGAACAACCATTCCCCCCGGCTGACGGTGGAGGCCACAGTGGTGGCCAAGCGCCAGAGCTTCTCCTCCCACCGCAGCGGCGGTGAGATGCACACCACCTCCACCCGGTATTTCGCCACCTTCCAGGTGGAAAGCGGCGACCGCATGGAGCTGCAGATGAACGGCCAGGACTACGGTATGCTGGTGGAGGGGGACCGGGGCCGCCTGACCTTCCAGGGGACTCGGTATCTGGATTTTCAGCGGATGTGATATAAAGGAGGACACGCCATGGCAACGATACACTGCAAGGCCTGCGGAAAGAGCTATAACTACGAGAAAAACGGCTGCTGCCCGGAGTGCGGGGCCTATAACCGCCCGCCCCGGCGGGAGCAGGTGTATGCCGACGGCACCGTCCACCATCTGGACGGCTCCTCCCGCCGCCCGGTGCCCAATGGGGACAAGGTCTGCTACGAGCGGAAGGAGAACCACCAGAAGAAGGTCTGCTTCGAGGACCAGGCCCGCCAGGTCCGGGAGAAGCTGAATAACCTCAGCCGCCCGGCCCGTCAGGTGAGCCTGGTGGGAGTGCTGGTGGCGGGGCTGATCATCCTGTCCCTGGTCAGCTCCATCGTCTCCAGCTGTCAGGCCCGCCAGCCGGATTATCCCGTCGACCCGGTCACCCCCGCCACCCAGGAACCGGCGGTGGCCCAGGAATGGCTGGACTGGGATACCTGGCAGGGAGGCCGGGTGGGCCTGTTGGGCGCGTCCTATGAGGACGGCGTCCTCCAGGTGGAGCTGGAGATCCACCGGGACCCCGGGGACGTGCTGCTGGACGACCTCCAGCTTTACTGCGTGGACGAGGATGGCCAGGAGCTGACCCTGCCGCCCTTCAAGGGCAGCTGCCGGGAACGGTACTGGACCCTGCATTTTGACCTGTCCGCCGACTGGTACGACAACCTTCAGTATGTGGAGCTGCGGCTGCTGGCCCCGGACGGGACCCAGGATGGATTTCTCCTTCTGCTATACCAGGACACGAACGTTTTGACAGGCTGAAGGGGCTGACCCGGCCCGCTGACCGGGGCACTTCCTCGAAATCGCCTCGCTTCATCCGCCACCGGCGGCGCTTCGGCAATTTTCCCGTCGATCACCGGAAATCCTCTTGATACACCAGCGCAAGGGCTGCGGCAGACGCCGCAGCCCTTGCGCTTATTTGGCGCCTCCGGCGCACACCGGCGCCTCATACAGCTTCCCGTGGACGAAATAGTTATACGACCGGCACCCTCCGGCGCACCACGGCCCCATCCGGCACCGGGCGCAGTCTCCGGTCAGCAGCTCCGGGGTGAACCGCCGGTTATACGCAAACGCCTCCGGGTCCTCCCAGATGTCCCGCAGCCGCCGCTGCCGCAGATTTCCCTCGATGAACCGCTCATCGTACATAGACTCGCACCCCCGTATGTTTCCCACGCTGTCGATGCCTATGGCGGAGATTCCCGCCCGGCACCCCTGGAAGCAGGCCCCGTCGGCGCCCCGCAGGCCCGGCTCCTCCTCTGTAAAGTAGCCCACGTTGTCAGCCGCACCCAGCATAAACGGCGCGCGGTCCCGGTGGCGCTCCACGAAGCGGATCACCTCCGCCGGGTCCATGCGCCAGTCCAGCCCCCGGGCGGCGTTGCCCATAGGCGAGCACGCCTGCAATTGCCATGCGGCGATGCCGGAGCCCTCCAGCACCCGGTACAGCTCCTCCAGCCGCCCCACGCAGTCCCTGCGCAGGGTGGAGATCACCGACGCCGGGATGCCGGCCTCCACCAGCGCCCCCACGGCGTCCATGGCCCGGCGGAAGCTGCCCGCCTGCCGTCCGGCGTCGTGTATGTCCTCCGGTCCGTCGATGGACACCGCCACGGACTCCACGCCGGCCTCCCGCAGCTGCGCCAGCACCTCCGGCGACATCAGGTACCCGTTGGTGATCACCGCCACCGCCGCGCCCCGGCCGGTGAGCCGCCCGGCGATCTGCGCCCAGTCCCGCCGCAGGAACACCTCGCCCCCGATCAGCGACACCCTCCGGCACCCCAGCTCTGCCAGCTGGTCCGCCGTGTCCAGGCACTCCGCCGTGGACAGCTCGTCGGCCCTGGCCCGCCCCCCGGCGGACCCGCAGTACCGGCACCCGAAGCAGCACGCCAGCGTCAGCTCCCACACGCAGCTGCGCAGCCGGAACCCGCTCATTTCTTCTCCTTCACCACCGGCGCGGCATACACCGCCATGATGGGCGGCTCAGACCCGGGCCGCTCCGGCCTTTTCGGACCCTTTACTGGTTTTCCGTCAAGATCCCGTAAAAAGAAGTCCCGGGCATCCCCGTTGGGATATCCCGCTTTTTTGGATGTTTTCCTCTCGTTCATGGACATTGCCCTCCTGCCCTGTTGATTAATTACACATATTATAGCACAATCCGCCCGTCGAATCCAGAAAAATTTCCCTTATCCCCTGAAAATGCACTTGCATTCGACATGACTTTGTGATAGAATAATAACCAGATAACGATAAACTTTGGAAAACCAAAATTACACTTGAAAACGATACCGATATGCGCTATAATAACGTTCCGCAGCTGGGACCGGCATCCCGGCGGCGGAAGCGTTGTCGCATCTTCAATTAGGTCCGTTAGGGCCTGAAAATAATGCGCACCGCGCAAATAAACGCAATGGGAGGAACGAGGATATGAAGAAATGGAAACAGGCGTTGGCCCTTGTGCTGGCGCTGGTCATGGCCCTGTCTCTGGTGGCCCTGCCGTCGTTTGCGGCGGATGAGGACGCCAGCGGAAGCGGAACCGCTGCGTCAGACGGACCCGCATGGCCCAATGAGGGTGCGATCAACCTCAGCAAAACGGCCCAGCCTGTGGATGGAAAGGATGGCCTCTATGAGATTACCCTGACCATCCAGGGCAAGAACTACAGCACCACCTCCGATGTGGTCCTGGTCATCGACTGCTCCGGCAGTATGGAGGGCACCAAGCTCACCAACACCCGCAAGGCCGCCAAGGCCTTCGGTGACAAGCTGCTGACGGAGAACAGCACCACCCGCATCGCCATCGTCACCTTTATCGATACGGCCACGGCGTACAACAGCGGCCACTTCTACACGGCCTCTGAGCTGTCTGCCTTCAAGGCCGCCGTGGATGCCGCCACCTACGCCAATGGCGGCACCAACCAGCAGGCCGGTATCCATGTGGCCCAGCAGCTGCTGGCCTCTGCTTCTTCCACCGGCAAGCAGAAGAACATCGTCATCCTGTCCGATGGTGAGCCCACCTACAGCCATCCCTTTGTTGCAACCGCAACCTATGAAGGGTGTGAGCGCTTGAATAGCTACTGGTGTGGCAACTACGGTCCCCGCGATGGTCGGTTCACCAACGTAGGTGCCTTCACCCCTGACTATAACACCGAGATCGGCTCAGGCAACAGCTTCACCATGAACTATAATGCGTATGTGAATGCCACCTGTACGGAGCATGGAACAACCAGCCGACTCAGCTATGGTGTGTATGCCTTGGATGGCACGGTTACTCAGACCAGCGGCACCAACAACGGCGTAGCCACCATCTGGGAGGCCAACCAGGCCAAGACCGCCGGGACCACCATCTTCTCCGTGGCCCTCCAGGCCGGCACCGAGGGTGAGAACACCCTGAAATCCTGTGCCAGCGATGCTGCCAAGGGCTATTTCGCCATCGGCCAGAACGACAACGTGGAGACCAAGCTCACCGCCGCCTTTGAGACCATCGCCGGCAGCATCGCCAAGGCCGCCACCAACGGCTCGGTCACCGACCCCATGAGCCAGTATGTGAACCTGGCCTTCACCGGCGACCCCAAGGTTACCAACAGCCTGGACGAGTACAATGCCGGTGGATACGATGTCTATCTGAGCCAGGGCACCGTCACCCGCAGCGGCGAGACCCTCAACTGGAACGTCGGCGACATCAACGAGGGTACTCCGGCGGTCATGAAGTACCGCGTGACCCTCAAGGACGGCCTCAGCAAGGATCGGACCTATCCCACCAACGACACCACTACCTTTAATTACACCGACTATCAGGATCAGGAAACCAGCAAGGACTTCGAAATCCCCCAGGTTGCGCCCAAGGGCGGCACCATCCTCATGCACTTCTACCTGGTGAATGCCCAGGGTCAGCCCATCAACGAGAAGGGCGTGGAGGTGGAGTCCCCCGACAAGGCCAAGCAGCTGGCCGCCCAGGAGTATTACCAGATGAACGGCTCCCAGGCCCTGGAATACGGCACCTATAACGTCCCCATGAAGGAAATTTCTGGCGCCGCCTACTATGGCTATACCCTGGACGGCGTCACCACCAAGGATGTGACGGAGGCTTCCGTCACCGTCTCCACCACCAATGCCAACCGCGAGGTTTGGTTTGCCTACACCCAGAGCTTCTATGTGGTCCACGTTCAGATGGACGAAAACGGCCAGGCTAAGCAGGTGGGCGCCACCGAGACCTACCCCGTCAGCGCCGGGTTTAACCTGACGGACAAGGTCACCAGCGGCTACCTCTACGGCGGAGCTTTCAACAGCGAGGCATGTACCGAGGTTTATCCCTTCGCCGAGGGCGAAACCGGCCTGAGCTTCGCCCCCAAGGCTGGCGAAACCTACTATATCTGGGAAGTGCCCAACGCCTATCTGAAGCCTATGGCTCTGTCTTGCTGGGAGCATAACACAGAGGGGCAGCTGGATGTCATTGGCTTCTATATGGTTTCCGCCATTGACCGCAGCCTCTACAAAGAAGCTGGCTTCTATGTCAATAGTTCCCGTACCACGGCAAACCAGATGACCTATGAGGCCATTGACGAAGCTCGCACCACCGTTGCCAACTTGCCGGAGGGCCAGAGCGTTGCCTTCAAGGGCATCACCATCAACCTGAAGCAGGAGGGCCAGTCCGACAGCTATACTGCGGCCAGCGTAGTCACTGGTGACAAGTATGGCTATATGCTGTGCTACGGCCTGGATAAGAACACTTATTGGTCCCAGGCCGGTGCTTCCGTCAGCTACTATCCCTACTGGGTCACCCTGGACGGCGTGGAGGTCACCAACAGCGTCACCCGCGTCGGCACCTACCAGGGCACTGGCGCTGGCAAGATCAAGTCCACGGATGAGTCCCGCACCGCTGACTGCACGGTTCCCGCCGTTGCCGAAACACAGCTGCTGACCATGGCTTCCTACTGCGCCGATGGCACTCCCATTTCGGCGGATGTGCCCACCGTGGAGGATGTCACCGTCACCGTGGTGGACGGCGCCAAGACCTATGAGCTTACCGTTTCCGCCGGTACCGGCGTCCGTAACCAGGTGGCCTACCAGGCCCCCGCCGGCAAGGTCTTTGCCGGTTGGTTCGCCGACCGTGGTTGCACCGTCCCCGCCGACCTGGACTGCATCACCCAGGATACCACGATTTACGCCAAGTACGTCAGCGACTCCTATCTGGACCTGCACTATGTCCGGAATGGTCTGTTCCGCCTGCGCGGCGTCACCCTGATCTCCGCCGTGGATAACCCGGCCAATTATCAGGAGAGCGGCATCATCGTGGACGGTGTGAAGGTGCCTGTTGCCTACGCCAACCGCTATCGGCTGTTCTATACGGCCTCCGGCCTGTTCGGCGCTGCCCGCAATGCCAGGCTCATGATCACCCAGCAGAGCCTCTCCGGCTCTGGTACCCTGGAGGTCACCCCCTATTGGGTCACCCTGGACGGCACCGAAGTCCACGGCGTCACCCATACCCTGCATTACAACACCCGCACCATTTGGGAGTGAGGAAAGGAGAACACCCATGAACACAAAATTTATCCATCCTGAACTCCAGGATACCGTTGTGGGCCTTGATGGCCAGAGGCCCAGCGGCAGTGTTTTGGAAAGCATCGGTAATGGCCGCTATGCCGTGACCCTGCCCGATGGCCAGCAGGTCATCGTGGACCAGCACGGCAACATCATCGGCTGAAACACCACAAGCGGAGGGATGGATCATCCATCCCTCCGCTTCTCACACATGACGAATTTTTATCCATGAAACGACGACTTGTTCTTGCCGGTGTTCCCGTAGACGTGATCACCGCCTATGATGATTACTATCCGTATTTTTCTCCGTATCTGGAAAAGAATGGTGGGACGACCCGGGATATCCCGCCCTGTCCCATAAATGACCGGGACATTCCGTCGGTGCGCATTCCGCCCCAGCGGCTCCGGAAGGCTGCCAGTATTTACCAGCCCGGGGAACCGGAATATTATGTGGAATATATGGAGCTGTGTCCCGCTGTCTCCTCTGCCATCACGGCTTTCGGCCGCATCGTGTTCCATGCCGTTTCCTTTATCTGGAAGGACCTGGCTTGGCTTATTACCGCCCCCAGCGGCACCGGCAAATCCACCCATTATTGCCTGTGGAAGCTCCTCTGTCCCGATGCGGTTCAGATCATCAACGGGGATAAACCCATTGTATATATGGAAAATGACCAAGTATTCGTCACTTCATCCCCTTGGACGGGCAAAGAAAACATGTCTCAGCGGCTGACCGCTAAATTAGGCGGGATTATTATCTTGGAACAGTCCAAATCCAACGAAATCAGACGATTAACCGTCCACGAATCCGCCGGAAAAGTCTTTTCCCAGTTCCTTTTTGATTGTAATACCGAACAGGAAGCAAAAACTGCCTGTCGTATCGCAGAAATAATGCTGAAAACACCGGTTTGGCTCCTGAAAAACCGCGGCGATATCGAATCTGCCAAATTGTGCCGGAAAACTCTGGAAACCTATCTGGAATCCTCCGCTTCCCATTGATTGCATATAAACGCAAAATAGTTCTAAAAAATGGTGATTTATCATGAAATATACCGTTATTCACGGCGTAATTCTTACGAAAATCTGCGATGAAGATTTCCTGGTGGCCACCGGCCCCGCCCGTGGCCGCGTCCCGTATGTCGAGGGGATCAATTCCACCGGTGCTTACTTTTTCTCAAAAATTCTTGATGGGTTTTCTACAGAAGAAATTATAGAAGACGCTGTAAAATTATATGAAACGCCGGAAGAGGTCATTGCGCCCTCCTTTGAGCGCTTTATAGAGTCCCTCCTCCGCTCCGGCTATCTTGAAAAAAGTGAATTGTGAAATAATAATCATTCCTTGACGGGAAAATAAATATTTGATACAATAACAAAGCTTCAAATCAAATATTTATACAAAAAGGAGAAGGATCATGGAACGCGAAAAGCTGGGGTCCCGCCTGGGCTTCATCCTGCTGTCCGCCGGGTGCGCCATTGGCTGCGGAAATGTCTGGAAATTTCCCTGGATGTGCGGCCAATACGGTGGCGGCGGCTTCGTTTTGCTCTATTTTTTCTGCCTGGTGATTTTGGGCCTGCCGATCATGATTATGGAGTTCAGCGTGGGCCGGGCGGCACAGGCGAGCCCCATCAAAATGTATCAAAAACTGGAGAAAAAGGGCCAGAAATGGCACATTCATGGGTATGTTTCATTCTTTGGAAGCGTGGCCCTGATGGCGTTTTACACGGTGGTCACCGGGTGGATCGTGTATTATTTTGTGCGGTTTCTGACGGGAAATATCCAGGATCTGGGATTTTCGTCCATGATTACAAACCCGGGGGTTAACGTGACCTATCTGGCGGTGACGGTGGTGCTGGCCTTCGGCATCCTGTGCTTCGGGCTGCAGGGCGGCCTGGAGCGGGTCACCAAATATATGATGATGCTGCTTCTAGTGCTGATGCTGGTGCTGGCGGTGCACAGCTTCACCCTGTCCGGTGCGGCGGAGGGGCTGCGGTTCTATCTGGTGCCGGACCTGTCCAAAATCAACGGCAGCGTGGTGGTGGGGGCCATGAACCAGGCCTTCTTTACCCTATCCGTGGGCATGGGTGCCATGGCTATTTTCGGCAGCTACATCGGAAAAGAGCGCTCCCTGATGGGGGAGTCGGTGCACATCATCGTGCTGGACACCTTTGTGGCGGTGGTGGCGGGACTGATCATGTTCCCGGCCTGCTTCACCTATGGGGTGGAGGTCAATGCCGGTCCCAGCCTGCTGTTTGACACCATGGCCACCGTGTTCAACCACATGAACGGCGGCCGCTGGTGGGGAACCCTGTTCTTCCTGTTTATGGTGTTCGCGGCCCTGTCCACGGTGCTGGCGGTGTGCGAGGAGATACTGGCCATGGTGCGGGATCTTACCGGTTGGAGCCGCCCGGTAGGGTGCCTGGTCTGCGGCGGGGGGATCTTTCTGGTGGCGCTGACCACGGCCCTGGGTTACAGCGTGCTGCACTTCCAGCCCTTTGCAGAGGGCACCGCCTGGTTGGACCTGTGGGATTTCCTGGTGTCCAACAATATTCTGCCCCTGGGATCCCTGGTGCTTGCCCTGTTCTGCTGCAACAAGTTCGGCTGGGGATGGGACAGCTTCCTGCTGGAGGCCAACGCCGGCCGGGGCCTGAAGGTCCGCCCGTGGATGAAGCCGCTGTTCCGGTATGTGGTCCCGGCGGCCATCCTGTTCATCTACGTCTATGGCATGGCGACTTTCCAGTGGAAGTGACGTGAGCATAAGAAAAGGAGAGGCAAGTGCGGGTGGTCGTAAGACAGTTTCAGTCCCGGCAGTAATGT
>UMAL01028477.1_pt1 | contig 59279 bp, 30 predicted proteins | sample 1963691 | NCBI WGS metagenome assembly UMAL01 (sample SAMEA4835914, study PRJEB28245) | human gut metagenome | biome: gut microbiome; material: fecal sample | place: Denmark | collected 2008
GCAGAGAGCGGTTCAACAGTAGAAATAGCAGGAGGAAAAATTAGTTTACATGATGGAGTACAGTACTCAAAGGCAATAAAAGGAGATGTAGGAAGTAATATAAAGGTAACAGGAGGAATGATAGAGGGGTATAGTTGTTATATGAATTCTAATAGTACAATATATAGTGAAGGAAAAGTAATAATTGAAGGAGGAAAAATAACAGCCCCAGGAAATGCAGATAGAAATAGTATAGGTATTTCAGGCTCAGAAAGTAAATTAGAAATAAATGGAGGAGAGATAACTAATAATACTATATCTAACAATGATGGAAGCGTAGAAATATCAGGAGGTCTAATAAAGACCACAGACTATTATTCAAATACTGGTAATGTTAGCTCATGTAGTGTAATAGAAAATTATGCATCAACAAATATGAAAGCATCAATAAAAGTAACAGGGGGAACAATAAAAAATACAAATAGTTATGATGGAAGTGTTATTTATAATAACCCATATAGGTCGAATTCAGAGATAGATATGGAAGTGACAGGAGGAACAATAGAAGGAGGAGCACATGGAATATACAATGATAGTAGATCAGGAACAACAAATTTAAAGATAACAGGAGGAACGATAAAAGGAAGCAGAAATGGAATATATAATGGAAAAGGAACGGTAACTCTAGGAGAAAATGATGAAATAGTAAGTAAAGAGGTACCGGAAGTGACAGGAGGAACGTATGGAGTAAATAATGGATCTACATTTAATTTTTACGACGGAATTATAAAAGGAAGTACTTCATCAATAGCTGGAGTTATAACAGAAATTCCTCAAGGATATAAAATAGATACAACAACGAGTGAAGGAATACAAACAGCTATATTAAATATTATAGCAACAGATGAAGCAGTGGTAAAAGTAGGTTCTATGTATTATATGGATTTACAAACAGCAATTAATGCATGCGTAGATGGAGAAAAAACAACTATAACATTATTAAAAGGAATAGAGTTAGAATCAGATATTACAATTCCTTCTGAAAAAAGTATAAAATTAGATATAAACGGAAAGAAAATAGATGGCAAAGAATTATATCATATAATAAATAATGGAACATTATCTATTATAGATTCAACAGGTACTGATATAGGAGAAGTAGAAAAATTAATAATAAACAATGGAAATTTTTCAAAAGATGAAAGTACAGAAGAATCAAATGTAGAAGAAAATGTAAAAGAAAATGTAAAAGAATTAAATACAGAGGAAAGTGTAGAAATTAATACTATAGAGAATACTAATGAAGAACAAAAGGAGGAAAAAAATGTAACGAAAGATGTGGAAGATAATAAAGAAGATTCTTTAGAAAGTGAAAAAGTAGATGACAAGAAAGAAACAATGGAAAAAGAGGAAACTAATGATTAATACATAAAATAGTAAAAGAATAGAGATGCAAAACAAAAGCAAGTAATTTTTAAAATTCACTTGCTTTTTATATAGGGATATAGTAAAATGCAAACAGACATTTGAAAAAATATAAAAAATTAAAATATTAAAAAAAAAGAAATATATAGAATTAAACAAGAAAAGCGACAAAAAACGACATAAAAATGAGACATTTGAGACCTGTCCCTTGTGTTTCGAGAAAGGAAGATTTGATGCAAGATATTTTAAAAGGATTAAATGATAAACAATATGAGGCTGTGGTTAATACAGAAGGACCTTGTTTGGTTATAGCTGGTGCTGGAAGTGGTAAAACTAAGGTATTAACACATAAGATAGCTTATTTAATTGGAGAAAAGGGCGTTCATCCTTGGGATATATTAGCGATTACTTTTACTAATAAGGCTGCAAATGAAATGAAAGAAAGAATAGAGGGCTTAGTGGGAGAAGCTGCAAAAGATATTTGGATGGGTACATTCCATTCTATTTGTGTTAGAATTCTAAGAAGATTCATTGATAGAATTGGATTTGATTCTTCATTTATTATTTTTGATACATCTGACCAAAAGACATTAGTAAAAGGGTGTTTAAAAGATTTAGCAATTGATGATAAAATGTTTACAGATAGAGCGGTTCTTTCTGAAATTAGTAATGCAAAAAATGAAATGCTAGAGCCAGAACAATACCAAGCAAGAGCAAATGGAGATTTTAGAAAAGAAAAGATTGCATCTGTTTATAATTTATACCAAAAGAGATTAAGAGAAAATAATGCTATTGATTTTGATGATATTATAAATTATACAATAAAAATTCTAATGGAAAATGAAGATGTTCTTGAATATTACTCAAATAAATTTAAATATGTTTTAGTAGATGAATATCAAGATACTAATAAGGCACAATTTACTTTAGTTACAATGTTTGCTTCTAAAAATGGAAATATAACAGTTGTTGGAGATAATGATCAAGGTATTTATAGTTTTAGAGGTGCGGATATTTCTAATATATTAAATTTTGAAAGAGATTTTCCAGGAACAAAGATTATAAAATTAGAGCAAAACTACAGATGTACAGGAAACATATTAAAAGCAGCAAATAGTGTAATTAAAAATAATGAAGTAAAATATAAAAAAGAGTTATGGACACAAAACGAGGAAGGAAATTTACCAAGAGTATATCAAGCACAAAATGAATATGATGAAGGCACATATATTGTAGAGCAAATGGAACATTTAAGAAGAGAAGAATATTATAAATATTCAGATTTTGCAATATTATATAGAATGAATACACAATCAAGAGCAATTGAAGATATCTTAAGGAGAGAAAATATTCCATATAAAATTATTGGTGGATTAAAATTCTATGAAAGAAAAGAAATTAAAGATATTATTGCTTATTTAAGATTAATTCAAAATAGCAATGATAATTTAAGTTTAAAAAGAATTATTAATGAACCTAAAAGAGGTATTGGAAAAACTAGTTTAGATAAAGTTGAACAACTTGCAGAAGCAAATGGAATATCAATGTATGAAATAATAAAAGATGCAGAACAATATGGATTAAATAGAGTATATTTAAATTCTAGAGAGTTTATAAATTGTATAGAAGAGTTAAAAGCAAAAAAAGATGAATTAACAATTTCAGAGTTAATAAAATTAACCTTAAAAAAATCAGGATATACAAAAGCATTAGAAAACGAAAATACTGTAGAAGCTGAAAATAGAATAGAAAACTTAGACGAATTTTTAACAGTTGCCATCGAATTTGAAGAGGAAGAAGCTGAAAATAGTTTAAGTACATTTTTAGAAGGAATAACTCTTTCTAGCGATATAGATGATTTAGAAGAAGGAGAAGAATATGTAACATTAATGACTTTACATAGTGCAAAAGGTCTGGAATTCCCAGTTGTATTTTTAGTAGGAATGGAAGAAGGAATATTCCCAGGATATAAATCTATTTCTGAGCCAAAAGAATTAGAAGAAGAAAGACGTTTATGTTATGTAGGAATAACAAGAGCAAAAGAAAATTTATTCTTGACTTGTAGTAAGCAAAGAACTATTTTTGGTTCTACTAGTTATAATCCAGTTTCTAGATTTTTAAATGAAATTCCACAGGAATTATTAGAAGGATATGATGAAGCTTTCGGAGAAACTAAAAATAAGGAGCAAATGTTTAAAGATTCACAATATACATGGAGTTATGGAAGTAGAAATAACGGTAATATTAAAACATATAAAATAGAAGAACAAAAAGCAACTGTAGCAGCAAGTTCTAATAATACTAATAATGGATTTATGTTTAGAACTGCAGAAAGTTTTTTAAATAATTTATCAAAAAAATCAACAAGTAATATAGATTTATCAAAATATAAATCAGGAGTCAAAGTATTTCATAAGAAATTTGGAGAGGGAATTATTAATCAAGTAGAACCAGAAGGAGAAGATTTAAAAGTTGATATTGACTTTAATAAAGTAGGTCATAAAAGGCTTATGGCCAAATTTGCTAATTTAGAAATAATAGGATAAAGTAATAAAAGGTAAGACAAAATTTTTGTTTTACTTTTTTATTGTATAAAACGGTAATGGGTGATAAATTATGGATTTATCGCCCATTGTCCTCTTATACAACAAAAAAGCCGAAACTTAAAATATTTTTGAGTTAAAAAAGTAATAATGTTTTTGTTTTGAATAAAAAAATTAAAAATGGAAAATATAATTTAAGAATAACAAAAAGAAAGGAAGTATAAAAATGGCAGATTTAAATCAAATGGAATTACAAAATTTAAGACATTTAATAGGTGCACATGAAAATGCTTACCAAAAATTGAACACTTATTCTTCACAAGCTGTTGACCCACAAATTAAGCAATTGTTTGCAAAATCCGCACAAGATGCATTAAACACAAAACAAAAACTAATAAGTTTTTTAAATAATTAGTAGAAAGGAGAATAAACATGGACGAAAAAGTAATGGTAAATGACATTTTAGCTGGTGTAAAATCTGATTTAACAGCATATCAAACAGCAATATCAGAAGCTGAAAATATGCAATTAAGACAAGCTTTTCAACAAATTAGAAATAATGATGAAAGTTTTCAATATGAGTTATTTAAAATAGCTCAAGCAAAGGGATATTACGTTCCTGCACAAAAAGCAAGTGTAACAGAAATTAATACTGTTAAAAATGAAGTGCAACAATAATATATAGAATATTAACTAGAGCTAGAGTTTTAAATTCTAAATTTTATAAATAGAATTTAAAATTTTAGCTTATTTAAATGTTGAACACAACTTTACTTGTATAAGATTGAAGCAAAAAAATTGTGGAAAGCTAAATATAAAATTAATATAAATTATACAGGTTTTCGATTTGTTTTTTAGTCGAGTTTTATAACGCTAATAAAAATAATAGTACTTTCTTAAAGTGAAAATGAGAGATAAATGGAATAAAAATAAGATAATATTAAGAAAAGCTTAAAAATTTACGGAAATTAGAGAAGCAGTCTCTTTGCAAAAAAAGAAATATTACAATATGATTACAAAAAAAGTATAATTATGTATAAAGATACAAAGGAGATAAAGAATAATGTTTAAAAAAGTATTAGTACATACGAGAAGAGGAATTAAATTCACAATTCTCTTTATGATAGCAGCTTTTTTAATTGTAGGTATAATTGCTTTTCTCTACAAACCAACATATAGCGTATTTATAAAAGGAGAACAAGTAGGATATACTGGCGATAGAACAAAGCTACAACATAAAATTAATGATTATGTTGAAAATGGAGATGGGACTAATAAAAATGTTGCATTTGTACAGTTAGCTGATCTTCCAGAATATAAATTATGTTTGCTAAAAAAAGATATAGTGACAAACGATGATGAAATATTTAATAAAATAAAAGAAGAAGGAACAACTTATTATAGATATTATGCAATAGCGGAAAACGAAGAAGAAAAATTATATGTTTCAAATTTCGAAGAAGCAGAAGGAGTTGTTAATACATTAAAAGAAAAAAATAGTACTAATATGGACAAAATATCTATAGTAGAGAAATATGAGACTGATATAAAAGATTTAATATCATCAGAAGAAGCAATATCAAAATTATATGTAGAACAACCTAAAAAAGTAACAGTAGCTAAAACTAGTAATAAAACATCAACTACTAATAAATATGCTGCGACAGGAAGTGTAAATACAGCATTAACTACATCTACAGCGAAAGCAAGTCTTGGAATTTCTTTGATTAGACCTGTATCTGGTATTATAACATCTAGATTTGGAGCAGGAAGTAGAATAAGAAGATCTTCACATACGGGATTAGATATTGCAACTTCTACAGGAACACCAATTCAAGCAGCAGCATCAGGAACAGTAACTTTTTCAGGATATAAAGGATCATATGGTAATATGATAGTTATTACTCATTCAAATGGAGTACAAACTTATTATGGACATTGTAGTAAATTATATGTATCTGCAGGAACTACCGTATCACAAGGACAAACTATTGCTGCAGTAGGCTCAACAGGAAATTCGACTGGCCCACATTTGCATTTAGAAGTAAGAGTAAATGGAGTAGCGTATAATCCACAAAACTATGTATATTAATATAAAAAGACGGGTATATAAATCATATCCGCCTTTTATGTCATTTAGAAATAAAATAATCAATTCCTTTTGTAATAGCATTTTTTTTCATAATAGCCGTTCCGTGTTCGAGTAATTTTGATTCAAAACTATTTGAACATGAAAAAGGTGTAAGAAATTCAGATGCTATAGAATAAAATGTTTTTCTATATTGATAAGAAGTATTGATGTTCTTTATAATTAAGTAATATGTATCATTATATAAATATAATGAAATATTTTTAGATAAACTTTTTATATCAAGATTTTCAGTATTATTAATACATTCACAAAAATTACAAAATTCATCAAAGTTTGTAAATCTATAAATTTCTTGATTAGATAAAAAGTTTACAGTTTTTCTTTTTACTGTGAGTTTTTTATTCGAAACATTAGAATTTTTTTGAGATTCTTGAGGAGAATATTTTGTTATGGTAAAAATAAAAATATCATCAGATGAAGAAAATGTTTCTATTAATAGTTTGCAACCATCAGTATTAAAGCCAACTTCTTCTTTTGCTTTTTTTAACATATTTGTAAAAAAGTTTTGTTCTTTTAAAGCCTTTGTCATAAATGAACGAATGTCTAAGTTTTTTATATCTAAATCTGAAGGCTTAACAATGACACGTATTTTATTTTCGGTTAATTTTTCTATTTTCATAAAGATAAGATCCCCCTTAAATACTTATTAATTATATTATACTACTAGTATTATTATATTGAAATGTATAATTTTTGGTAATTAAATTTTTAGATTTTGTTAATATAGCATATTAAATTTTATAATTCAAGTGAAATTACATAAATTTACTTGAAAAAATTGCTAATTCAATATATAATACTACTGTGTTAAAAATGAATATCCGTAAGGAAAAATAAAATTTTTGGAGGTATAAATAATGGCAACAAAAGAAAAAAATATATGGATACTACTAATATTTATTTTGTCAGGGTTAGTGGTAGGAGGATTGCTGGGAGAATTAGCATCTAAAGTAGATTGGCTTTGGTGGCTTTCCTATAATCAAGTTTTTGGATTAGAAAATCCAATAGTTTTAGACTTAAGTGTTGTTAAAATTACTTTTGCACTTATGTTTAAAATAAGTATATCAAGTATTATAGGTATGGTACTAGCAATATTTATATATAAAAAAATATAAAAGACAAAATAGGGGCAATTTAGATAAGAAAGGAATGGAAATATTTTGTCCATAAAAATGAAAGAATTACCAAAATCAGAAAGACCATACGAAAAATTAGAATTATATGGTGAAAAAACATTGTCTAATGCAGAATTATTAGCAATTATTATAAAAACAGGGACGAAGGATGAGACATCAGTAGAATTAGCACAAAGAATTTTAAAATTAAATGATACAGATACAGAAGATTTATCTTATTTACAAGCGCTATCAATAGAAGAGTTAATGCAAATAAAAGGAATAGGAAAAGTAAAAGCAATTCAATTAAAAGCCGTAACAGAAATAGCAATTAGAATGTTTAAAACATCAAATTATAAGGCTATAACCATAAAACAGCCACATGATTTAGCTAAAATATTAATGAGTGAATTGAAATTTGAAAAAAGTGAAAAAGTAAAAATTATTGTTTTAAATAATAAAAATGAAATACAAAAAATAAAAGATATAGCAACAGGTGGAAGTAATTTTGCTAATGTTTCAATAAAAGATATTTTATCAGAACCAATAAAAATGAAAGCACCTAAAATTATAGTAGTACATAATCATCCTAGTGGAGATTCAACGCCAAGCAAACAAGATATAGTCTTTACAGAACAATTATACGAAATATCTGAGCTAATGGGAATACAACTATTAGATCATTTGGTTATAGGTAATATGAATTATACTAGTATATTTTCAAAAATGTTTTCTTAAATTGGCATATAAGACAAGTAGGGAGGAGTTTAGATAAAATGAATTTTATGAAATTTTTTACATGGGGATCAAAAGATATTGGAATAGATTTAGGAACAGCAAATATTTTAGTAACTTTAAAAGGAAAAGGAATTATATTAAAAGAACCATCTGTTGTAGCAATTGATAGAAAAACAGAAAATATTGTGGCAACAGGTACTGAAGCAAAAGAAATGTTAGGAAGAACACCAGAACAAATTAAAGCAGTAAGACCTTTAAAAGATGGAGTTATTGCTGACTTTACAGCAACACAATTAATGCTTAAAAATATAATTGGAAAGGTAGCTAAAAGATATAATATTGGAAAACCAAGAGTTGTTGTTGGAGTTCCATCTGGAATTACAGAAGTTGAAGAAAGAGCTGTGGAAGAATCAGTTTTGCAAGCTGGTGCAAAAGAAGTGTATTTAATTGAAGAACCAATGGCAGCAGCTATTGGAGCATCTTTAGATGTAGGAGAGCCAAGTGGTAATATAATTGTTGATATTGGAGGAGGAACTACAGAGGTAGCAGTTATTTCTCTTGGAGGAATTGTTGTAAGTCATTCTTTGAGAGTTGCAGGAGACGAGTTAGATGAGGATATTGTAAATTATATTAAAAAAGAAGAAAATTTAGCAATAGGAGAAACTACAGCAGAACAAATAAAAATGCAAATTGGATGTGCAATGCCATTAATGACAGAAACTTCAATGGAGATAAGAGGAAGAGACTTGGGAAATGGTTTACCTAAAAATATAACAGTAACTTCAGTTCAAATAGAAGATGCAATTCAAGAATCAATTAACAAAATTGTAGAAGTAGTAAAAATGACATTAGAAAAAACTCCACCAGAATTAGCTTCAGATATAATGGAAAAAGGTATAGTTTTAGCAGGTGGAGGAGCTTTAATTAAAAATTTGGACAAACTATTAAGTTTAGAAACAGGAATGCCTGTTTATGTAGCTGAAGAACCTTTAGATTGTGTAGTAAGAGGAGCTGGAAAAACTTTAGAAGATATAGAAAGATTAAAAAGAGTTCTTGTTAATGCTAGAAGTAGAAGATAAAAAACTATAAAAATTATAAAAATTTTTATAAGAAAAAAGGAGTAAAAGATGTACAGAAATAAAAAGAATGGGATAATTGGAATTATAATAACAATAATTATACTAATTTTAGTTGTTATATTTTCAAATGGTGAAACAAATAGTAATTTCATTGAAAATGCAGCTACTAATTTAATTATGCCAATACAAAATGGTTTAACATACTTAAAAAATAAATTAGGTGGAAATAACACATTTTTTACAGATATAAATAATTTAAAAGATGAAAATAAAGAGTTAAAACAAAAGAATAGTGAATTAGAACAATCATTAAGAGAATTGGAAAATATAAAGACACAAAATGAAACATTAAAAGAATATCTAAATTTAACAGAGAAATATGGAGAATATAAAACTATTCCAGGGTATGTAATTAATAAAGATATTAGTAATTATTCAAAAACAATTATAATCAATATAGGAAAAAAAGATGGTGTAGAAGAAAATATGACAGTAATCGGAAATGAAGGACTTGTAGGACATGTTATTTCAGTAACTGATACGACAGCGAAAGTTCAAACTATAATAGACACTGCAAGTTCTGTAAGTTGCTCAATGAGTACAACGAAAGATAGTATAGTATGTAAGGGAACATTAGATGAAAAATCATCATTAAAAGCAATGTATATACCAACAGATGCTAATATTATACAAGGAGATAGTATTGAAACTTCAGGGCTAGGTGGAATTTATCCAAAAGGAATTCATATTGGAACAGTTAAAAAAGTAACAAATACACAGAATATGACTGATAGATATGCGTTAGTAGAAACAGCAGTAGATTTTGATAAATTAGATACAGTTTTAGTTATCACAAATAAATAAGAGAGAGGTGAATAAATTGAAAAAGACAGTGATTAATATTGCTTTAATAGTTACAACAATTATTATATATTATTTACAATCAAACTTTTTTAGTTGGTTCAATATAGCAGGAGTAATGCCTAATTTATTTGTGATTCTAGTATTGTTTATTGGATTATTTGCAAGTAGAACTATGGGAACGGCATATGGTGTTGCAATAGGTGTTGTACTAGACTTTTTATTAGGAAATAAAATAGGAATTTATGCGGGGACTTTAGGAGTTATAGGATTTTTAGCTGCAGTTTTTGATAAAAACTTTTCTAAAGATAGTAGGATGACAATTATGTTCATGGTTTCGGGAGCAACTATAATATTTGAAGTATTAAAGTATTTCTTAAATTACATTTTTTTAGCAACAAATGTTGAGATATTTAATTTTATAATAATCTTAATTATAGAAACTATTTACAATGTAATAATGACTATTATTTTATACCCATTAATTCAAAAGTTTGGATATTATATAGAAAATGAATATAAAGGAAATAAAATATTAACTAGATATTTTTAATAATTAGAAAAATAGAAAGAAGGTGTAAGTTTGGCGAGAAATAGAAAAGTAGCAAATGTTAATTTAAGATATAATATTTTAACAGTTATTATATATATAGTAGGAATTATATTGATTGTCAAACTATTTAGCCTTCAAATTATTCATGGAGCGGAATATAGAGAACAATCAAATACTAGGCTTACAAGAGAGAGTGTTTTAGAAGCATCTAGAGGAGCGATATTAGATAAAACTGGTACTTCACTTGTAACATCTAAAATGGAATTTTCACTTGAAATGTATAAAAGCAAAGTCGATAATGATACATTAAATCAAGATATATTAAACATGATTGAAGTATTGGAAAAGTATGAAATATCATATGTAGATTCATTTCCTATTAATATAGACCCATTTGAATTCAAAATTTCTGATGAGACACTTCAAAAATGGAAGAAGTCAAATAATTTAAACGAAAATATTACGGCAGAAGAAGCTTTTTACAAATTTAAAGACAAATATAAAATAAAAAATACAAATGATGTACAAGAAATAAGAAAAATTATTGCTATTAGATATGAATTGGCACAAAAGGGATATAGTAGTACAAAATCTGTAACTATTGCTAAAAACATACCAAGAGAAGCAGTAGCAGAATTTAGTGAAAGTTCAGATAAATTTACTGGAATAAATATTGTAGTACAGCCAGTAAGAGAATACACATCTGGAAATTTGGCATCACATATATTAGGATATGCATCACAAATTAGTTCAGAAGAATATGAGTCAAGAAAAAATACATATAGTCAAAACGATCTTATCGGAAAAACAGGAATTGAATCTGTGTTTGAAGAGTATCTAAAAGGAAAAAATGGAACAAAGCAAATAGATATGGACGTAGAAGGAACTACAACTGCAGAATATATATCAGAGGAAGCAGTGGCCGGTTCTGATGTAGTACTTACAATTGATGCAAATTTACAAAAAGTAACTGAAAATGCATTAGCAGCCAATATTCAAAAAATTGCAAGTGGTGGATTTGGAAAAGCATATGATGCAAAAGCTGGTGCATGTGTAGTTATGAATGTAAATAGCGGAGAGATACTTGCAATGGCTAGTTATCCAGATTATAATCCGGCAGACTTTGTAGGAGGAATTAGTCAAGAAGCATGGAATAATTATACGAACAATGAAGCAAAACCACTAGTAAATAAAGCAATACAAAATTCTTACTCGCCAGGATCAACATTTAAAATGGTAACAGCAATAGCTGGGCTAGAATCAGGAGTTATAAATACAAATACTAAAATCAATGATACAGGAATTTATACAAAATATAGAGATTATCAACCTAAATGTTGGTATTATACAGATTATCATAGGGGACATGGATATTTAGATGTATCTGGTGCAATTGAAAAATCTTGTAACTATTTCTTTTATGAAACAGCAGATAGAATGGGAATTGATACTTTAGTAAGGTTTGCTAAATATTTTGGATTAGGAAGTAAAACAGGAATAGAACTAAGAGGAGAAACAGCAGGAGTGGTGTCTGGAAAAGAATCAAAACAAAAACTACATAATAATGAACCATGGAGCGCAGGTGATACTCTTCAATCTGCAATAGGTCAATATGATAATGAATTTAGTCCTATACAAATGGCAAGATATATTAGTATGCTTGCAAATGGAGGTCATAAAATAGATCCTACAATTATAAAGACAATAAGAAATGCAGATGGTTCAGAAGCTTCAAGAGAAGAAATTAATAAGTTTGTAAATAGCAAGTTGGGAATAGAAGATGATAATTCAGAAGAAATAAATATCAATCAAAACTATTTGAATGCTGTTTTAGAAGGAATGAAATCTGTTACAAGTGATTCAGGAGGAACAGCATATGTAAGATTTAAAGATTTTAATATTAGCGTTGGAGGAAAAACAGGTTCTGCAGAAGCTGCAGGAAATAAAGTACATGCATGGTTTGTAGGTTTTGCACCTTTTGAAAATCCAGAAATAGCAATTGTTGTTATGGTAGAAAATGGTGGACATGGAAACTATACAGCAGAAGTAGTTAGAGATATTATGGCTGAATATTTTGGAATGAACACTCAAAATGTAGAAGAAGATATGAGTGCAACTCCATATGTACAAATATTAAACTAAAAAATAAATAAGAAAGGATGTAAAAATGAGGAGTAGTAGTGTAAGTATTAATTTAAAAAAGGACCAAATCTTAATAAAATTAAATGAAAATGCAGAACAAGAAAATATTGTAGAAGCATTGAAAAAGAAGCTTCCAGAGTTAAAAAAATTATATAAAGAAGAAAAAACACCTATAAAAGTAACTGGAAAAGTATTAAAAAATAAAGAAATTGATGAAATCCAAGAAATAATTAAAGACAAGATAGATGTTGAAATAGATTTTGACATGCCAAAAAGCCTAGGGTTATCTAGCATAAAGAAAACTTTTGAAAGAAAAATAGCAATATCAGAGACAAAATTTCATAGAGGTTCTCTTCGTTCTGGACAAAAATTAGAAACAGAAGGAAGCATAATAATATTAGGAGATGTAAACTCTGGAGCAGAAGTAATTGCATCTGATAATATTGTAGTTCTAGGGACGCTTAGAGGTTTAGCCCATGCAGGCGCAAAAGGTAATAAGCAAGCTATAATTGCAGCTGGATTGTTTGATGCTGTACAAGTTAGAATAGCTAATATAGTTAAAGAGATAGACAGAGAAGAAGAACCATTGCATAAACAAGCATATATTAGTGTGGTTGAAGATAAGATTGTTATTGAATAAATAAAGCTTAAGTTAATAATAGTAAAATTAATGATAAAAATAACATCTCATCATGAACTTCTTCTTTGTAAAGGAAAAACAGTAATCCAAGTATTATAAGATCATCTAAATATAATTCGATTCCTAATATTTCTAAAATAGGTTCATCTAAATTCGTTTCAACAAATGGATTTGCAAAATGAATTGGACCGAAAGAATTATATTTAAATGATCTTTTTTTCTGCTCTGAATTTTCTTTTTGCTCTTTTTCAAAATCCTCTGAAGGAATTGAATTAATATTAGGATTTGAGTTATTAGTATTTTGAATTATAGGTCTATTATAATTAGTATAGTAGGGATAATATTGATTTTGATAAGGAAATCTAAAAAATGGAAAACTAGGCATTAGGATTCTCCTTATTATCATTTTTTAATAATTCAGCAATTTTAGCTACATTTAATAAGTTAGCATATTGATCTAATTTTTCTTTTCGGCCTTCTCTTAAATAGGGCTTTAAAGAATATAATAAATTTGACCTTGGATCATTTTTGTTGTTCATTTTTTCCATAACAGATTTCATTTTTAAAATAGTATTCATATCTATATTGTTAAAATTAAAAGAATTATTTGAAGAGTTTTGCTCTGATTCTGTATTTCCGTTAGTATTTGAATTATTTGATTGGCCTTGGGAAGGAGAAGGATTTTGCATCATGGAAGAGAAATTTTGTATCATTTCTGGGGGAATTTGAGAAATAACATCATTAAGTTCTCCCTTATTCATCATATTTTTTAATTTGTTTATTGTATTTTCATCAAAATTAAAGTCGCTCAAAAATATCACCTCTTAAATAAATATATTCATAAATCTCTTAACTATGTATTATTATATGAAATAAAAAGTATAAATGTTACAAAGAAATGAGGCTTAAATTATGACATAAAACAGATATATATTTATAATGTAATAAAACTGATACAAAAATGTAATATTTATAACAAATAAAATTAAATTGTGTTTCCGTAACAATAAAACAATAATTAACATAAAAAGTATCGAAAAACGCTTAAAAGTATTGAAAAAAATGGAAAAGAGAGTTATAATGGTACATAGAGATATTATAATCTAAGGAGGATTACTATGAAAAATAAAGTATTAAAAATAGTGACAGTCGTTATATTGTTAGCAACTTTAACTATGGCTAACTTTATTTACGTTGGCTATGGATTAGTAAGCTATGCAGCAAGTAGTATAGCTACAAATCATCAAAATGTAGAATTTGATGCACAATTAAAGGAAGGGAATATCTTATCTTTATTAATTAATGTAAAAAAAGAAGGATATTTTAATGGAGAAATTACTTTGGAAAATAGTAATTTTACTATTGACACACAGCAAAGTAATCAATATATAAACAAAATTGAAGATAGTAAAATAGTGTTAAATCAAATAAATGCTGGAACTACAGCACAAGTTGATTTGAAAATCAAACCTGTTAATAAGGAGATATTTGATGCAGGTTTATTAAGTGCGGTAAGTAAGTTGAATTTAAATGGTAAATACATGGATAGTACACAAAAAGATATTACCATAAAAGCTTCAAGAGAAGTAAAATTAGAATATGTTGATAATAACACAGTAGATAATATAGAAAGTACAACAAATATTATAACTAATAAAATAATGAAAGTATCAGGAGAAGATAAAAGAGTTGTACAATTAGAAGTTGCTTTAGGATTAAAAGAAAACAATTATCCTATAAAGGAAATGGAACTTCAAATGAAAATACCAACTATAAATAATAAACAACCAACTATAGTGAAAAAAATAGATTTTAATACTATGACACATTGGGATTATAAATATGAAGAATCTGCAGTTGAAATTAAATTTACTAATGAACCAAATGAACAAAACAACATTTTATGGAAAAAAGAAGGTAACGAAAAAGTTGTTTTGACATTAATCTATGATAAAGATTCAATATTAGATAATATTACATTACAACCAGAAATAAAAGTAACATTATATGATGGAAAAGAGCTTTCAACTAATACAGTTATAGACAAAACACAATTAAGTGAAGAAAAAGATGCTATAATACAAACAACAGCATCAAATAGTGAAAGTTCAATTTATAAAGGAAAATTGTATTCAGGAATAGATAGAAGTTATGAAGAAACAACAAAAATTGCAGTAAATTTAGCAAATGCTGAAGATTATATTAAAGTTGCAGAAAAAGCAACTAACTATGTAGGTGATGATGAAGAAGCAAGTGCAAATGTTGTATACAATAAAACTACTATAAAAAAAGAAGAATTTGATAAAGTACTTGGAGAAAATGGAAAAATAACAATAACAAATGAAAATGGTGAAGTTCTTGCAACAATAGATAATGCAACACAAGTTGATGAAAATCAAAATATTGTTATTGATTATGAAGGAAAAGAACCTAGTGCAATAGAAGTAAAAACAACAGCACCTATTAAAGAAGGAGACTTAGAATTAGTACATACTAAAACTATAAAAGAAAATCAAAACAAAGATTTAATAAAAAAAGCAACAGAGCTTAATACAACTATTGAATATGGATATAATACAGAAATTACTAATAAAGTAGAATCAACAATAAAATTAGAGGAATCAAAAACAGAAGCAAGATTAGAAGTAAATAAAGAAACATTATCCACAGTTGTTGATAATACAGTGGAAATGAAAGCAATATTAAAAGGAAATAGTGAACAATATAATTTATATAAAAATCCAACAATTGCATTTGAATTACCAGAAGAAGTAGAAGAAATAAAAGTAAATAGTGTAGATTTAATTTATGATAATGAATTAAAGGTAAAAAATTACGAAGTAACTGGAAGAACTCTAAAAGTTTATTTAGAAGGAGAACAAAAGAATTACAAAGACTTAAGTATTGAAGGAACAGTTATTGTAGTAAATGCAAATATTAATGTTAATAAAAAATCTGCTACAAAAGATTCTAAAATAACTATGATATATCAAAACAATGAAGAAACAAATAGTGATTCAAAAGAAATTAGAATTGTAGCACCAAAAGATGTTACTGCTATAAACAGCATAAAGGAATTAAATGTTGAGACAATAGGTCAAGAAGAAACAAAAAAAGTAGCATTGGCAAGAGGAAGTAAAACAAAACAATTAGAGACAGAAATAGAAATAGTTAATAATAATGAAAATGCAATTGAAAATGTTAAAATAATAGGAACATTCCCAACTAAAAATAAAGAAAACAATATGGATATAAAATTACTAGAGGGAATTACTTTAGAAGGTATAGATGGAGCAAAAATATATTATACAGAAAAAGAAGATGCAACTACAGATGTAAAAGATTCTGGAAATGCTTGGACTGAAGAAATAACAGATACAAGTAAAGTAAGAAAATATTTAATTGATGTACCAAGTTTAGAAGCACAATCAAGTATAAAAGGAACATATAAAGTAGAAATACCAGAATTATTAGAATATAATCAATCAGCAAAACAAGGCTATACAGTACAATATACAAACAGCCTATCAAAAACTGAAGGCGAAATGAAAGCGACTACTATAGAATTAGAAACAGGAATAGGACCAAAATTAGAAACAAAACTAACTCCAACAGTTTCTGGTTCAGAAGTAGCATCTAATAGTACAGTAAAAAACGGAGAAGTTATTAAATATAAAATTGAAGTATCTAATGTAGGAAGTGAAGATCTTACAAATGTAACATTACAAGGAGATGTTCCAGAAGGTACAACATTAGTAGAACCACAAGAAAATTATGAATATACAGGAGCTTCTTATTATAAAGAATTAACTGATAAAACTTATAATGCTAAAATAGATAAAATAAGAGCTGGAGAAGTTATAACAGGAACATATGAAGTAAGAGTAAATGCTGGAGTTGAGTCAGGAACAAAATTATTAAATACAGTACAAGCACAATATGGAGATGTTATTAAAAAATCAAATGAATCTCAATTATTAACAGAAAGTGGAGATATACGAGTAAGTGTAAAAAGAGTTACTGATAGAAAAGTAGATTTATATGAATCTGGAACAGTAAGATATTTTGCTATTATAGAAAATTTAGCAAATTCTAAAAGCGAAGATGTAATAATAAATACTAATAAATCTGATAATATAGAACCATCTAGAGTAGTATTATTAACAGGAATGAAAACAGGAGAAAATGCAAATCAAGATGAATCTATAAATAGTGAAGAAATAGATTATAGAGACGAAATGAATATAGGTTCTTTGGGAGCTGGAGAAGTAAAAGTTTTAAGTTATGATATGTCTATTAAAAAATTAGATAGTACAAATAAAATAGGATTCTCAGTAATAGCCAAAGAAGGAAAAAGTGAATATAAATCTAATCGTATAGAAGAAAATATAAATAAAGTAAATGTTGCATTAAATATGACGACGAACACACAAAGTCAATATGTAAAAGCAGGAGATAACATTGAATATACAATTACAGTAAAAAATAATGGAACAGAAGGAGTAAGTGGACTAAAAATAATAGATAAAATACCAAGTAGTTTAACAGTAGATAGTGTAACATTTGATGATGAAACAATAGAAGCATATAAAGATATAAATGATATAGAAATTTCTTGTGATATAGCTTCACAATCTGAGAGCACAATTAAAATATCAACTACAGTAAAATATTCAGTAGATAGAACAAATGCAGAACCAATTACAAATGTTGCATATGCAGAGATGTTAGGAGAAAGAGTTGCAACGACTTCAGAAATAAATCATATTATTGAAGCAAATAAAGAAAACGCAGATACAGATAAAGATGAGGATGGAAAAGGTAATGAAGATATTGCAAATGGAAGCAAAATGATAACAGGTGTTGCTTGGTTTGATGAAAATGCAAATGGACAAAGAGATGATTCAGAAAAAACATTATCTAATATAAAAGTACATTTATTAAATACAAAAACAAACAATTTAGTTAAAGACACAAAAGGAAACGTACTAGAGGCAACAACAAATGATAATGGAGTGTATGTATTAAATAATATAGGAAGCGGAAAATACATTGTTGTATTTGAATATAATAAAACTCAATATGCATTAACAAAATACAAAGCAGAGAATGTTGATGAAAGCAGAAATTCAGATGTTATGACAAATGAATTATCAATAGAAAACGAAAAACAACAAGTAGCTTCAACAGATATTATAGAAATAAATAATGAAAATGTTTCTAATATTAATATTGGATTAATTGAATTAAAGAACTTTAACTTTAGATTAGACAAATATATTAGTAAAATACTAATTCAAAATTCAGCAGGAACAACAGTAAAAGAATATACTGATGCAACTGTAGCCAAAGCAGAATTAGATGGAAAGAAAATTAATGGAACAACAGTTATTATTGAATACGAAATAAAAGTAACAAACATAGGTGAAGTTGACGGATATGTAAGAAAAATAGTAGATTACATGCCAAGTGACTTGAAATTTAGTTCTGAATTAAATAAAGATTGGTATCAAACAGGAACAGATCTTTATAATACAAGTTTAGCAAACGAAAAAATAACAGCAGGACAATCAAAATCAGTTAAATTGACATTAACAAAGGCAATGACAGAAAATAATACAGGTTTAATAAATAATACAGCAGAAATTGCAGAAAGTTATAATGAACTAGGAATAGCTGATAGCAAATCAACTCCTGGAAATAGAGTAAATGGAGAAAGTGATTATGGTTCAGCAGATGCAATATTAAGTTTAAAAACAGGTGGAGAAGTTTATATAGCAATTACAATTATAGCTATAATTGCATTAGGAATTCCAACATTTATTATAATAAGAAAAAAATATATAAAAGGTGATAGAAAATAGAAAGGAAAGGAGGTATAAAAATGAGTAAGATAAAAAAATTAGCAGTTTTATGTTTTATGATATTACTAGGAAGTTTTGTTATTACGAATTCAGTAAATGCTGAATCAAAGTATTTTTCATATACAGATTTATGCTATAATGAAACTTTACTTTGTGCACAACATCATCAAGGAATGCATGGATCTACATATAAATTAGTTACTGAAATAAATATAACAGGAAATAAATCAACAGGAAATGGTGCAACAGTAGAAAGTTGGCATAATGCTAAATTGGCATCAATATTATCACATAGAAGAGGTCAAGGAAATTATGGTGTAAATGATGTTGAAAATTTACCAGTGCAAAATGCAATATGGAATTATTTAGGTACATGGCGTTCAGAAGTTGGATATAAACATGGAATTAAACAGGATTTCGTAAATAATTCAAAAGGTAATTTTAATACATCAATAGAAACAGAAGCAGAAGAGTATGCTAATAATTACAAAAATGGAAATTTGACACAAATAACTGATAAAACAGATAAAAGTAAAATAAAAGTAACACAATATACAGAAGGAAATGAACAATATTTAAGAGTAGGACCATTTAAATATGAATTTCCTGAAAAATTATCAGAAATTAATGTAATAACAGATAAAAATTCAAAAATGGAAATAAAATGTTTTGAAAAACGTATAAATGATAATCAATATTCTAAATATTCTAATATAAATCAAATTAAAAGTGGAAATGAGTTTTATATTAGTGTAAAGATGCCAACAGATGGTACAAACCAGATAAAGAAAATTACAGTAAAAGGTAAAGCAAATGTAAAACATGTAACTATTAAATTCTGGGAAAGTACAAGTATGAGTCAACAAAACCTATTACAATATAACTATAGTAATGAAGAAATAGACATAAACCAGACTTTTGATTATAATATAAAAATATTAGGAAATTTAAAAGTTATAAAAGTTAACAAAGATAATATAAAAATAAAATTACAAGGTGTAGGATTTTATGTACAAAATAAAGATACTAAAAAATGGGTAAAAGTAGAAAATGACACAGTATCTTATACAGATAAAAAAGAAGATGCAACAGAGTTTATAACAGATAAAAATGGTGAAATTACAATTAAAAATTTAGTTGTAGGTACATATGTAGCTTATGAAACTAAAAACCCAAATTACGGTTATGAAATTATAAAAGAAGGACAAGAGAAGTTAATTACTGTAGATAAAACAGCAGAACTTCAAATTCCAAATCCGCAAAAATACATTAAGCTTTCTGGATATGTATGGGTAGATAAAGTTTTTTCAAAACAAGCTTCTAGAAATGATTTATATAAAGATAATGATTATGATTCAAATGATATATTATTAGATGGAATTACTGTGAGATTAATTGATAAAACAACAGGTAAAGTAGTGAAAGAAGCTAAGACAGCTGATGGAGGAAAATACTTATTTACAGATGTTTTAGTAGATGAACTAGAAAATTATTATATAGAATTTGAATATGATGGATTAACTTATACAAATGTAATACCTCATATTGATAAAGATAATGGTTCAAAAGCTGCTGAAAATAGTAGTGTAAGAGATGAATTTAATAAAGGATTCTCAGTAATAGAAGGAAGTACAGAAAGTAATAAAGGTATTACAAAAGATAGTGCTGGAAATCCAAAATATGATTTAAATTATAACATTGACAAAAATAAACATACATCAACGCTTAACAATACAGGATTATATCCAATAACAGCTAATACAAATGAAACAGGATATGTTATAAAAGACCACTTTACTCCAGGACAAGAAGAAATTAAGTATATAAATTTAGGTTTATATGAAAGAGAGCAACCAGACATTGCATTAATAAAAGATTTATATAATGTAAATGTTGCAATAAATGGATATAACCATATATATGAGTATGCAAACAGATTTAATAATCAAGGAGAATATGGAGACGGATTTAATGTAGGAGTTAAATTTGGAAATAAATATGGAAACATGTCATATACAAGAGCTATTTATAAAGCTGATAAAGAATATACAAGTTCAGATAAGAGCAAAGAATTAAAAGTATACGTAACCTATAAAATATCAATGAAAAATGAATCTTCTAATTTACAAGTACAAGTAAATAGCATAGTAGATTACTATGATTCAAATTATACATTAATAAAAACAGGAACAGGAATTGACGAAAAAGGAAATGTAACAGGAGATATTTCAAACAGTGGTAGTCAAAGTTATAATGATAAATATAAAAAAGTAATTATTAATACAAATTCAAAGATAGAACATAATAAATCAGCAGATGTTTATGTACAATTCGAATTAAATAGAGATGCTGTACTTAAAATCTTGAACAATGCAGAGAACTTAGATAATGTTGTAGAAATCAATTCTTATTCTGTATTTGATACAGATGGAAAAGTATATGCAGGAATAGATAAAGATTCAAACCCAGGAAATGCAGTACCAGGAGAAAAAATAACATATGAAGATGATACAGATTCAGCACCAGGTTTAAAATTAGTAGTTGCAGATAAGGCAAGAGAGATGACAGGTAAGGTATTCTTAGATTCTACTTCAAATGAATTAAAGACAGGAGAAGTAAGACAAGGTGATGGAATTTATACAGACGGAGAAAAGGAAATTAAAGATGTAAAAGTTACACTTAAAGAGAATAAAGAAAACGGAAAAGTATATGAAACAACAACAAATGATAAAGGTGATTTCAAAATTGAAGGTTATATACCAGGTGATTATACATTAACTTATACTTGGGGAGATAAAGAATATACAGTTCAAAATTACAAAGGAACAGTTTATGAAAAAGATAGATATGATGCAAATGTTACAAATAAAGAATGGTATAAAACAGATGTAAATACTAGATATACAGATGCAATTGATAATTATAATACAAGGAAAAAAATCGATGCTGAAATTGCAAAAGTTACAAATAAAACAGCTACTACAATTGATAAAATGGATTCAACAACGCCAACAATGGGAATTAGTGTACAATATACAACAACGACTACAGCAGAAGTAGCAGATGATATAAAAGAGGAAAGAGGAGACAAATTTAATTGTCCAGACTTTAAGATTGAAAATATAGACTTTGGTATTGTAGAGAGAGCAAGACAAGATTTAGCTTTAAGAAAAAGAGTAAATACATTTAAAGTTACATTAGCAAATGGTCAAGTAATAGCAGATATGACGATAGATGAAAAAGGAAATATTACAGGAGAAAGAAATCATGTAACATATATGGGACCATCATCAAGTACTGGTAATGGATTTGTTAAATTAGAACTAGACAATGAGTTAATCCAAGGAGCAACAGTTGAAGTAGAATATGAAATAAAAGTAACTAATAATAGTGAATTAGATTATGTATCAGAGGACTTTTATAAATATGGAATTAAATCAGGCAATGAAGTTACTATAACACCAACATCAATTATAGATTACTTAGATAAAAATTGGGGATTTGAAGCTGAGAAAAATAAAGAATGGACTGTAAAGAGCTTAGATGAAATTAAAAACATTGTTGCAAAAGAAGTATACGAGAATGAAGATTCAACTATAGCTGACAAAACAATTCTTTATACAGACAGTCTAAAAGGACAAAAATTAAAACCTACTGAATCAGCAACAGTAAATTTAAATGTTTCTAAAGTACTATCAAATTCAGATGAGATTTCATTAGACAATGAATCAGAAATTACAGAATTGACAAAGGACGGAGGTTCAAGACTAATTTCAACACCAGGAAATTATATTCCAGGACAAGAAGAAACTAAAGAGTCAGACGAAAGTATAGCAGAAACAGTAATCGTAACACCAAGTACGGGTGCTAATCTAGAATTTATTGTACCAATAATGATAGGAGTAATAGCATTAGTAATTTTAGGAGCTGGAGTAGTAATAATAAAAAAGAAGACTTTATAATATAAAACCAAAAAGGATTAAATCTGAAAAGATTTAATCCTTTTTTCTTTACGCAAATAACTAATTGGAGAGTTTTTTGTAATATAAAAGAGAAATTTGTAATTAAATTGTAAATAAAATTTAAAGAAAGTGTATTAAAACATGGCTAAATGAATGTCCCTAAAGGTATTACAGATGGAAAATGTAATATTTGGTTAAGCAGGAAAAAACTTATATTGATTTTGAAAACGAAAATAAGTACTATATATAGTAAGGAAAAGTATAAATATTTTAAATATATAAGTCCATTTTTAGATGTATTTAAAGGGGCAGAGGAGGAGCTAGATGAAAAATAAGATTTATCAGAAAATAGTGTTATGTACAACTTTATTAGCAGTAGTTTGTTTAAGCATACTGTTTTTTATGCAATTCATAAGAAATGTTAGTGTTGGTGCAGATAACTCTAGAATGAAATTAGAAGTTAATTTAGATAAATATATTAACTTTAATATATCAGATCAAGATAAAGGAACTTTAATACAATACGATGTAAAAGTGGGAAATAACGAAGAAGAGTTAAGAGAATACATTCCAACTAGAGAAAGTGAATTGAATATTGGACTTAATCAAATTGATGGAAAATATCCATATGATGTTAAGGTGGTTGCAAAAAGTGCAGAAGCTACAAATGGAAAAACAGAAGAGATACAAGAAAACTATCAATACGATAACACAACAGGAACAGTTGTAATTAAAGCTAGCAATGAAAATGAAAATGGAGAGCCAATTAGTAGTTCAGAACCTAGCAAAGATGCTAAAGATGAGTATTTAGTAATTTGTTATTATGATACATATATTGAACAACCGATTGAAAGAGAATTAGACATTAAAATTTCAGTAAAAGCATCATTATTTGAAGATGATAGATTGGCAAGTGCAGAAGATGAGCTTACAGGTAAAGTTAAAGAAAATATTGGAGAATTAACTAATATATCATATAATACACCGGATATAGCTAATGGATATATAAAATCAAATATAATTAATGGAACAAATTATGATACAGTATATACAGAAAAACAAAGTGTATTAATTAGTAAAAAGGAATCACAAGAAAAAATAAAAATATTAGAAAATAATAATTTTGTAAAAGTAAATAACAATAAAAGTGAAACAGAAATTGATGTAGAAAATAAGGGAGATTTAGTTTATAAAAGTACAAAAATAAGAAAAAGCGATGTAACAAGAGTTTTGGGATTAGATGGAGAAATTAGTATATTAGATAATAATCAAAATTTAATTGCAACAATTAATAAAGATACAGAATTTGAACAAGATGGAACTGTTACAATTAACTATGAAAATGAACCACAAGCTATAATAATAAAAACAAGTAATATTCAAAATGAGGGTATTTTAAATATTGAAAATACAAAAGTAATTAAGAGTAGCATGTTAGAGATTAATAATTCTAAAATAAAGACAGTAGGAAGTTTAATAGGGGTAAGAAGTGAGACAATAAATGAAACTGAGCAAGAAATAGAAGTATATAGTAAAGAATATGAAAACAAGATTGATATAAAAGATTCAAAAACAAATGTAACATTAGAAGTAAATAATGATCAATGGACAAATAAGCAACAAAATGAAATCACATTTGATGTATATACAAATGCAAATACTATAAATGATAATATGTTAAAAAATCCAAAAATAAAAATAGAGCTTCCAAGTCAAGTTGAAAAGGTTATATTAGGAAATAGTTCTGTTGTTTATGCAAATGGATTAGAATTGCAAGATCCATATTTGGAAACAAATAAAAATGGAAATATAGTGATTGTAGCTAATTTAATAGGAGAGCAAACTAGTTACAATGATAATTCATTGGGGTTAATAACAGATGTAAAAATATCTGCTACAGTAATATTGAAAAAGGATATTGAGGGAGCAATAGAAAATGTAAATTTAATATATGCAAACCAATATACTTTAGATGGAAGCACGCAAGTTGAAGAAAAAAATAAACAAATAAAGATAGAAAATTATAAAGAAGAAGTATCAAACCAAAGTGAACAAATTGTAGCTTCTAATGTTGGAGATACATTAAATACTACATCAGAAAATGTGGATGGATTGAAAGTAGAAGTTGTGCCAGTAAGAGGTGATACAACTTTAAAAGATGGAGATACTGTTTATGAAGGAGAGTTTATTAAATATAATATTAAAGTGACAAATACTTCTGATAAACAGATTGATAATGTTAAGGTTGTTGGAACTATTCCAGAAGGTACTGTTTATGGTGAATTGGAAGTGGATTATAACGTTAAAAGAGGAAAATATGAATATAATTTTGATGATAATGTACAAGAAAAAGTAATTAATATAGGAAGTATATTAGCAGGAAAAAGTTATGAAACATTTTATGAAGTGAGAGTAAAAGGATTAGACAAAAACGAGGATAACAAAGAGGATAGTGTTAATATAAATGGTTATATAGGAGATAAAGTAGTAACAAATTATAATATAAATCACATTATAAAAAAAGCAGAAGCACAGGTATTTGTTGAAGCTGCAATAGATGAAGAAAAATATTCATTAAATTATACAATAGAAGCCACTAATATTAATAATGATGATTTAGTTGTAGTATTAACAGTTCCAGAATCTTTTGAATATAATGGAACTTTAGATGGTACTGTACCAACAATTAGTAATAATCAAATAACTATGAAGGTAAAATCAGGAGTAAAATACAGAATATTTGGTAATATACAAACAACTAAGATAAAAAATCAGACAGAGGAATCAATAGTATGTTTGAAAGCAGTTGCGTCTGTAAATTATAATAATAAGATATATAAATCTAATGAAAATAGAATGCAATATAAGTATGAGAATATTATAGTTGAAATGAGTTCAGAAAATGAAGGTGAATGTGTTAAATATAAAGATGAAATTGAATACCAAATAAAAGTTACTAATATAGGTAGTACAAATATTAAGGAAAATATATTTGATAGTATTACTACTATAGAATTAGAAGACTTTTTGCCAAAACAAATTATTCCAGAACAAATAAGTTATGAGAATTATACGGTAGAAGAAGAAAATGATACATATATATTAAAGAAGACAGAAAAAACGGTTGAAATAAATAGTAGAAGTAGTTTCGATAGCAACGAAAGATTGCCTGAAGTTGATTTAAGCCTTAATATTCCAGAGGGAGAATCTCTGATTATTAAAGTAAAAGTTAAGGCAGATATAGTGAGAGAAAAGACGAAAATAGAAAATAATGCAACAGTTTTTGGTGAACATATTAGTACAAAAACTTCTAATACAATTTCACATACACTTCTTCCATATGATTATGAAGATAATCAAGATCCAGATAATCCAGACAATCCAGATAACCCAGATAATCCAGATAACCCAGATAATCCAGATAATCCAGATAATCCAGATAACCCAGACGATAAGATCGAAAATTATAGTATATCAGGAATAGCTTGGTTGGATGAAAATGAAGATGGTAAAAGGCAAACAAGTGAAAAGCTTTTAGATGGTATAACAGTAATGTTAGTAAATACTGATAATTCAAGTACAATAAAAGCAAAGCAAGTAACAGATTCTAATGGAAGTTATAAATTTTCAGAATTAGAAAAAGGAAAATATATTATAATCTTTAATTATAATACAGATACTTACTCGTTAACAGAGTATCAAAAGAGTGGGGTATCAAGTAGCTCAAATTCAGATGTAACTGCAAAAGAAATAACATTATTGGGAAACCAGACTAAAGTAGGAGTAAGTGATGTTATAGTTGTAAATGCAAACGTTGAAAATATAGATATTGGATTAATAAAAAATAAAATTTGTGATTTAAAATTAGATAAATACATTTCTAAAGTAACTGTAAAAACTAATAATGGAACAAAGGAACAAGCTTATGATAATACTAAGCTTGCAAAAGTAGAGATTAAATCAAAAGAACTTCAAGGGGCTATTGTTGTTGTAGAATATAAAATAGTAGTTACTAATGAAGGAGAATTACCAACGAGTGTGACTAAAATAGTAGATTATATACCAAGTGGTTTAACATTTTCATCTGAATTAAATAAACAATGGAGCATGAATGTAAGAGGAGAACTTGAAACAAGTTTATCAGGACAAAAGCTGGAACCAGGACAAAGTACGGAAATATCATTAACACTTATAAAGTCAATGACAGTGAACTCGACAGGTACATTTACTAATTCTGCAGAAATAAGTGAAATAAGTAATTCTTTGAATATAAAAGATGAGGATTCTATACCGGGAAACAAAGTAGAATCAGAGGATGATTATTCGAAAGCAGAATTAATTATATCGGTAAGTACTGGTACAGTGGTATGTATTTTTATAATATTAGGAATAAGTATAATAGCTATAGGAATAATTTTCTTGAATATAAGATTTGGATTTAGAAATATAACTAAATTTTCTTTGATTTTTATTGTAAGTTTATGTTATATGTGTATAAACATTAAAGATGTAGATGCTTATCATTTTCCAGAAATATTGTATTTTAAACATGTTGAGGAGATTTATAGTCCAACGACATTTGATGGATACAAGAATTCTAATTATACAAATTGGTATATTAGAGGAGTTTGTAATCTTGATGGAGGAAATTATGGAGGAAAAGATGGAAGAAAATATGAGATATATAAGGAAGAAAAACTTAGGGGTTCACCAGAGCCAGAGCTAATAAAATCAGATAACATTTCTATAAATAGAGAAAATTCAGATGATGATGTAGTTGTGGAATATGAAAATGAAAACTACAGAATAGGACCACTTAAAATATCAGGTGATGAAAATAACAAATATATTTTTTCATTAATACTTGGAAATTCAGCAGGTGAGATTAAAGAAAATATAGAAGTTGAATTAGATGGAATAAATGGAAAAATAAAGACATATTATTTAAAAATAAATCAAAAGTATATTGGTAATAATAATATAACCAAAATTCGATGTGTTGCAAAGAGAGATAGAAATTTAAAGTACAAATATCAGCATTACATTCAGGCGTACTATAAACCTTTGTATAATCAAGCGAATGCTGATACTATGATAGATGGTTGGCCAACATGGGAAGGTAAAAAATATCAAAGTGTTCAAACAAATAGTAAGTTGATAACATGGGAAGAGACAGAGACAAAAAAAGATCAATTATCGGGTCCAATAGAATGGGAAATTAAAAATGGTGACTTAGAGGTTGAAAAGGTAGATAATGAAAATTATAATATTAAATTACAAGGAGTTAAGTTTTATTTAAAAAGAAAAGATGACGGAAAATACGTTAAAGAGGGAAATGTTATTTCATATGAAAGTAAAGCAAAAGATGCTACATTATTTGAAACAGGGGAAGATGGAAAAAGAAAAATAAAAGATTTAAGAATGGGAGAATATATAATTGAGGAAATCTCAAATCCATATTATGGATATACTAAGATGGAAACTTCAAATGTTTATGTGAGACCTGGAATGGTTAAGCAGTTTGTTTTTAAAAACACAAAACAAACAGGAAATCTTAAAATCAAAAAACAAGATGCAGATTCAGGTAAAATTTTAGAGGGAGTAAGCTTTAGAATAAAAAGAAAAGATAAAAATAAATATGTACAAGTTAAGGTAGGAGACGATTGGAAAAAAGATATTACAGGAATAGTACATGTAGATGATATGCAAACTGTAGATACAGAAAACGAAGCAACAATATTTACGACTAACAGTGATGGAATTATAGAAGTACGAAACATTTTAAAAGGAACATATTACGTAGAAGAAGTTTCAGTTGGAGATATATATTTTGGATATGAAGTAGATGATGATTATATAACCTGGAGTTATACATCAACGGCGAATGAGGATAATACCGGAAGTGGAAAAGGACATATTGCTACTGTAGAAGTGGGTATTATAGAATCTTATAATACAACAGAAACGCCTAGAGAGGAAAATATAAATGAAACAATAATATTTAAAAATAAAAGAAAATATATAAAATTGAGTGGATATGCTTGGGAAGACGAAAGAGTCGGAGGTAAAGACAATATACCAGGAAATGAAAAATGTGATGTAGAAGAAAATACAGAAGGTAATACAGAAGAAGATAAAAGGTTAGCAAATGTACTAGTTAAGTTATATAGTTGGGATGGAAGAACTCTTGGACAGACTATTACAGATGAAAAAGGTAATTATGTATTTGGAACAAAGTCAATGGCAGATATAAATGGGGATAAAAGAATAGACACAAGAGATGTAACTGAAATGGAGATAGCTATAATTTCGGGAAAAACAAATAAAAAAATGGATATCAATAATGATGGAATCATTGATAATGATGATGTAGAATATCTTCGACAGTACTTAGGTGGAAAAATAGGACTGATAGATGTAAAAATAGAAGATATATATAATTCAAAGACAAAAGCAACGGGGTATGTAGAGTTCACATATAATGGACTAAATTATGAAACTGTTAGTGTTAATTTACAAGAAGAAAATACAAACAAAGTAGCTGAAATAAGTTCAAATTCTCAAAATCAAGTTGATAAGTCTATTGATGGAACATATTTAGATAATAGGACAAGTTTCAATAAAAGTTGGGCTGTAATAGAAAATAATAAGAAAATAGACAGTGATGGCAATGTAGATACGTTAGATTATAATCATAATAATGATACAAGCAGTTTATCATATCCAGGTGGAATTACTGGTTATAATGAACAGAAATATCCTATTATTGTAAAAGATAATACTAACAATAATATTTTTAATATAACTGCAAGAACAGAAACAAATACAAGTGAAGATGCTTCATGTAAAGTTTTTGGACAAAATAAAACAATGGAGATGATATTATCAGACAAAGAACAATATATTGATACAATTGAAAATATTAATTTAGGAGTAACAGAAAGAGCGCAACCAAACTTAGCACTTACAAAAGATATATATAGTGCAAAAGTTACTGTAAATGGATATGAGCATACATATATGTATAATCAAAAATTTGTAGATAAAGATCAAAATGAGGATGAATTTAACGTAGATGTTAAATTTGGAGAAAAATTCGGAAACAAATCGTTTACAAGAGCAATTTACCCATCAGACGTAAAAGAAACACAAGATAAAGATTTTTCAGTAAAAGTAGTGTATATAATAACTCTAAAAAATGGATCAGGAGTATTATATTCTAAGATAAATAGTTTAGTAGATTATTTTGATGCACGATATACAATAGAAGAAAATGGCGCAATTGGCACAGGTTATGAAAATGGTAAGATTAAGGATGAAATTAGGTACAAATTAGATAGATCTTATCAAGATGCTGAATATAGAAAGTTAATCATAAATTGCGATACGAAAATAAACCCAAATGAAAGCAATAAAAATATTTATGTAGAATATACATTAACAAGAAATGGTGTAAAAGATATTTTATTTGATAAAAATGGGAACCAAAAAACAAATATAGAAGGACTAGAAAATATTGTTGAAATTAATTCATATTCAACATATAGTGATAAAGATTTTACAAAGAGTTATGCAGGAATAGATAGCAATTCTAATCCAGGTAGTACAGTTCCAGGAAATAAAGATACATATGAAGATGATACGGATTATGCACCAGGATTAATACTAGAAGTTGCAAATCCAAGAGAGATAAAAGGTACAGTATTTGAGGATAATGCAGTAGATCCAACAGAAGGAGGAACAAATAGAGAAAGATTAGGAAATGGAAAATTTGATGATGGAGAAAAAACGATATCTGGAGTGCAAGTAGGTTTATATAAAGAAGCTGATTTTGAGGAGATAAAAGATGAGGATGGAAAAATCATAGATATGCAATTAAGATCAAAAGCTAAACCTAAACCTGTTGGAACGACTACTTATGGAGGAGATAATAAGGATTCAACAGGAAAAGATGGAGCATTTACGATAAAAGACTTTGCACCAGGAGAATATAGAATTGTATACTTCTGGGGAGATGGTAAGTATACCATTGAAGATTACAAATCTACGATTTGGACAAGTGATAATAAAAATGAGAAAGATGGAAATCCAAATACATGGTATAGGGTAAATACACATATAAGATATTCAGATGCAAAAGACAATTATGCTACAAGATTAAAAATTGATAGCGAAGACACAAGTATAGATAAAATGGACTCAATGACAAATATAGATAAAATGGACTCAAAGACAAATTCTATGACATTTGGAGTTGAATTAAAAGATGATATCTATAATAGAAAGACAGAGACCAGTGGAATTGATAAAGTTACATTCAGCATAGAAAATATAGATTTTGGTGTTATAGAGAGACCAAGACAATCAATAGATGTAACTAAGAGAGCAAAATCAATGAAAATCACATTGGCTAATGGACAAGTAATTGCAGATGCAAAAATAGTAGAAAAAGATGGAAAATTACAACTAGAACAACAAGTAAAAGGTGTAATATATACAGAGCCTTCAGATAAAAATAACCCTAAAAATGGACAAATAAAAGCAGAAATTGATAATGAGTTAATTCAAGGAGCAACAGTAGAAATTAAATATGAAATTAAGGTACAAAATAATAGTGAAATAGATTATGATTCAAAGGGATATTACTGCTATGGAGAAAAGGGAGAAGAAATTGTTAAAATTAAGGCTAGTGGAGTTTATGATTATTTAGATAATACAATGATTGCAAATGATGAAAATACAGAGTGGGAGACAAAGACAATAGTAAATTATAATGAAAAAGTTAGCAAACCAACTATAATGGAAGAATACTTTAAATACCAATCATCTTCAATAGATTCTTCTGGAAATACAGAAATAAGAGTATGGTATGAAGAATTTAAAGAACAATATGCAACTGCAATTAAAAACTGGAACATTACGGAAATTAAAGAAGCAAGAAAAAAGAAATTAGCAGATAAAACAATTCTACATAATGCTAATCTTGAGGGAGAAATAGCACCAGGGGATTCTAAGCAGGCAAGTTTAACTGCTTCGAAGATTTTAACAAATACAGATGAAATTGAATTAAATAATGATATAGAAATAACTGAAGCAACCAGAAATAAAAGAACTGGAAGAAAGGTAACACCACAATATTCATTTTTATATGATAGAGGTGAAACCGTAACAATTACAACACCTACAGGAGAAAACAAAAACTATATTTTAATTACAATAGTTGCAATATCATTCTTTGTAATATTAGGCACAGGTATAGTATTTATCAAAAAGAAAATTCTAAAATAATACATGATAAGATATCAGGACTGGAAATTCCAGTCCTTTTAAAATTAAAATTAAAATTTATATTGCAATTTTCGACAATATATAATAAAATAAAAATCAAATATTAAAACAATATAAAAAAAATACTAAATATAAATAAAAAAATGTAAAAAACTTTTTCGGTACAGGCTACCAAAAAAGACAAAAACCACAAAGGACAAGTAGTAAAATATATTTAATTTAAAAAAAGTTAAATAATAACTTAAAAAAGAAGAGGTGGTAAGGATGTTTCAAAATATAAATGAAAATACAATAGATTTAGATAGCAAAAATGAAAACAAAAAAAGTACAAACAAACTAAATATATTTTCAAATGTATTTACAAAAGACAATATCGTACTTTACATAGTTTCATTTATGCTATCTTTTGTTGGGTTAAATGGTGAATTTTCAATTTTTAGTATAAGTATGTTAGGTGCATGTTTTGCATCTTCTATTCCAGCATTAGGAATAGTTTTAGCATCTTTAATAGGAAATTTTATTAAATTTGGTGTAGGCGGAGTACTTGGCTATTTTTTAACAGCTTTAGTTATGCTAATAAGTTTGTTTATTATCAAACCTCGTTATAATGAGCAAGAAAGAAATGAAAAAATAAAAGTAGGTAAAAATGTATTTATTTCTGTATTAGTGATCCAAGCTGTTAAATGTGTAATGTCTGGATTTACTATTTATGATATATTATCTACAATTACATTAGCAATGATAGCACTAGTATTTTATAAGATTTTTGTAAACTCAACAGTTGTAATACAAGAATTCTATTTAAAGAGAGCATTTTCAATTGAAGAAGTAATAGGTGCAAGTCTTTTACTTGCCATTGCAGTAGGAGGTTTTGGAGATTTAAGTATAGCTGGATTTGGAATTAGGAATATATTAAGCATATTAATTGTTATGATTTTAGGTTGGAAAAATGGAATTTTAATAGGTACTACATCAGGAGTAACAATAGGAGTAACATTAGGTGTTATATCTGGAACAGAACCAATAATGATAGCAGCATATGCAATATCTGGAATGTTAGCAGGAATTTTAAATAGGTTTGGCAAAATAGGAGTTGTTATAGGTTTTACATTAGGAAATGTACTTTTAGCATATGTATCAAATGGCTATACAGTAGAATTAATACATTTTAAAGAAATTTTAATAGCATCATTAGGATTATTATTAATTCCAAAAACATTAAAAATTGATATAGAAGAATTTATAGGAACTAATAAATTTTTACCAGGTGCTCCAGGTAGAGCATTAAATAAAAGCAAAGAAATGGCTCAAAGTTTAAATAATGTTTCAGAAGCAATACAAGAGATGGCAACAACATATAGAAATACAGAACAAGTAAATTATGGAGAAGGAAATAATAAAATTGGAAATAAGCAAATTTTCTTATCTGAATTATTAAATAATCTAGAACCATATAAAGAAAACATGTTATATGAAGATATAGCAGATACAGAAGGTGAAATTGTTAGTGAAATATTTGACTTTTTATTGGATAAACAAGAGATTACAACACAAGATTTGTTAAAAATATTTGCTGATTGTAACAGCTATGTAGTAGGATTTGAAGATAAAAATATTAGTAAGTATTTAGAAGAAAATATTTCACAGATGGTAAGAGTTATTAATGTATCATATAAAATAAGTAAATCTAATTTTATATGGAGAAAAAAAGTAGAAGAAAATCAAAAAAATATTGGAAGGCAGCTAAACGGAGTATCAAAGGCAATTCAAAGTATGGCAAAAGACTTAGAGAAAGATTTAGAAGTAGAAGAAAAATACGAAAGTCAAAAAACGGAAATTATAGAGTTGTTAAGACAAAAAGAAATAGAAGTTCAAGATTTAGTTATAAAAAAAGATAATCGTTTTTTAATTGAAATATATTTAGACGAAATATTGGAAACAGCAAAAATAGAAGTAATAGAAGATATATTGACAAAAGTACTAAAAGAAAAGATAGTATTAAATGATGAAGCTAGTGTAGGAAAAAGATTAAACTTTTTATCAGACGACAAATATATTATGGCAATTGGTAAAGCAGAAACTACTAAAAGTAAAAGCGAAACTTCAGGAGATAGCAATTTAAGTATTAGGCTAAAAGATGGAAAATATTTAGTGGCAATAAGTGATGGAATGGGAAGTGGAAAAGAGGCTAAAAATAGTAGTTTACATGCATTAAGATTATTAGAAAACCTACTTTTATCTGGATTTGATAAAAAGATATCATTAGATTTAATAAATACAGCATTGTTAAATCAAAATAACGAAATATTTGCAACATTAGATATAGCGATTGTAGATTTATATAAAGGAAATATAGAATTTATAAAAAGTGGAGCTTGTCCAACTTATATAAAAAATAAGAAAAGAGTTCAAATGATAAAATCAACATCTTTGCCAACAGGAATTATAGAAGAAACAACAATTCAGACTTTTGACAAAGATATAGAAGCAGGAGATATTATGCTTATGTGTTCAGATGGAATCTTAGATTCTAATATTGAATATAAAAATAAAGAGTTGTGGATTAAATATATGTTAGAGGATGTTGAAACTAGTAATACTCAGAAAATAGCAGATTTAATTTTAAATGAAGCTATAGATAATAATTATGGTGTGGCAAAGGATGATATGAGTATTATTGTTTGTAAATTTAGAAAAAAAGAAGAATAAGATTTTAGAATTAAATATTTTAAATCAACACAGAGGAAGGATTTTTTTATGCGAATCCTTCCTCATTTTTTATAAATTTTCGCACGCGAACAAATTTGCTGAAAAAATGCTCAAACTTAGAGAAAAATGGATTGACTAATTATAAAGGATGATATAAAATAAATGTGAAACTACAAAAAAATACAAAATATAATAGAAAATTCAAATAAATATTTTATATAAAAGGGGGCTAAAATAAAATGAGCAGAGGAAGTAGAGGTAGAAGGTACGAAGAGCCAAAATTAAATATGAAAAAGGTATTTGCCGTTATATTAGCAATTATTGTTATTATTATGGTTATTTTTATTATAAAAGGAGTATTAACTAAAAATAAAGAACAAGGGAAAATTGCTAGTAAAGATTATTTTGCAGCATTTAAAGATAATAAATGGGGTGTTATTGATGAGACAGGAAGTGTAATAATAGATCCATCTTATTCAGAAATGATTATTGTACCAAATAGCAAAAACGATGTGTTTTTATGTACATATGATGTAGATTATACTACAGGAACTTACAAAACAAAGGCATTAAATAGCAAAAATGAGGAAATCTTTAAAGATTATGACAAAATAGAAGCAATTCAAAATAAAGATGAAAAAGATAATTTGTGGTATGAAGATGATGTTTTAAAAGTAGAGAAAAATGGTAAGTACGGAATAATAGATTTATCAGGCAAAGAATTGCTATCATGTGAATATGACCAAATTAGTGCATTATCAGGAATAAAAAATGCGTTAAAGATTTTAAAAGATGGAAAATATGGAATAGTAGATGATGAAGGAAAAGTTATTTTAAAAACAGAATATGCAGATATTACTAATCTAGGAAAAGATAATAAATCAGGATATATTGTAAAAAACACAGAAGGAAAATATGGAATAGTTGATTTCTCAGGAAATATTATTTTAGATATGAAATATGACGAAATTGCTAAGGTATATGGAAATGATTATTATGTTGTAAAAAAATCAGGAAAACAAATATTAGTAAAAAAAGATGGAACAGAAATATTAACAACTGGATTTGATGAAATAACAGAAATTTTGAAAAATATAGATAATGGAATTATATATAAAAAAGATAATAAATATGGTGTAATGAAAACAACAGGAGAAGTAACTATAGAAGCAAGTTATGAATATTTGAGTGAAGCAAAGTCTGGAGTATTCATAGCTAAGAAAGACGGAAAATACGGAGTTATTGATTTACAAAAAGATATTAAAGTAGAACTTAAATATAATTCTATATATTATAATGAAAAAGCAGATATATATATTGCAGAAGATGCAGAATTTAATAATGATATAATTGACAATACATATACTGTAAAATTGACAGGAATATTACTTGATATTGATACTGAAAAAGGGTATATAGAAATAAGACAAGATGAAGAACATAAATACTATAATTTTAAATTTGAAGCAAAAAATGAATCAGATATATTTAATTCTCATACTTTATTTATAAGTAAGAAAAACGGAAAATATGGATTTGTTGATAAAGATGGAAAAGTTATAGTAGATTATATATATGATGATGCTACACAACAAAATACATATGGATATGTAGCAGTAAAAAAAGACGGAAAATGGGGAGCAATTGATCAAAAAGGTAATGTTGTTCAAGAACCAACATACGAATTAGAAGATTATTTAAAAGTTGACTTTATAGGAAGATGGCATTTAGGAAAAGATATTAATATGAATTATTATAATCAATTATAATTATTGTTGACTAAAAAATAATATCATTTTAAATGAAAATAAGGTGGTAAAATGGAACTAAAGATAAATTATCAATATACATATTTTGTACATCCATTTATTATAAAAGATGGAAGGTATCACAAATATTTATTAAAAATGTTAAAAGATAAGGATTTTAAATTAAAGGTATTTCAAAAGGAAAAAGATTATACTATGTATAAATATTTCTTACCTAATACAAAAGAATTACTATTTTCTAGTTTTAGTTTTGGAAGTAGTGAGTTGAAAAGGTTGGAAGAATTACCAATAGAAACAAGAGCCGCTATTCTTAGTAAATATTCTTGTAATATTTTCGAATATACATTAAAAAAAGATATACAAGGAAAAGTAGATGATAGAAAAGGAATTTTCTTTACAATTCAGAAAGTAGAAGTTATATGCTTTAGTACAGGAATATGCTTTTTAGTGATTAAAACAAATATTGATGAAGATTCTAAATTTGCAGATTTATTAAATTTTAATTATAAATTTAGAGATATAAATCAAGATATTTCTGTTTTAGATACATATGATAACATTCGTTTACAAACAGGAAATTTTGATGAAGTAGAAACATTTAAAGAGTTTATTAGAAATATTACAGGTTCTAATATAGGAGCTATTAAACTAGATATTGATACAGAAAGATTTTTGACATATTCATATGTATGCATTGATCAAGAAGCATGGAACAGTACAAATGAATTTGATAAAATAAAACACAATTTTATAAAGTATGCTAATATATTACCAGCAGATAATAGCAGAAATTATGAAATGGAAAAAGAAAAAATAAAAATACTTTCAAAATGGAAATATGCAAAAGTAGGCTTAACTAAGTTAGGGTGTACATTATTTTCTTCAAGCAGTGATATGAATAATTATACAATTCTTCCAGATGAATATGAAAATCAATACTTTTATACATACATATTGAATTTATATAAAAAAATATATCTAAAAAAATTGCAATTGAAGTTTAAAAATCCAAAACTAGTAAAAAAAGCAAGAAAAGAATTTATAGATTTTACTAAAAAAATATGGATTCAAGAAATAACAGAAGATGAAATTGGAACAGTATTAAATCACAGAATGCAAGAAACATTTGAGTTAGAAAAGCTATATGGAGAAGTAAAAAATAAATATGATGTTTTATATAAAGACTTAAATATAGAAAAAAATAAAACAGTAACAATACTAATTGCGGTGATATTAGTGGCATCATTGCTATTTAACATACTAAACTTTATAACATTAATGAAACAATGAGGGATAAAAATGAAAGTTACATGTGGTATAGATATTATTGAGATAGAAAGAATTAAAGAAAGTATAGAAAATCTTGGAGCAAAGTTTTTAGAAAGAGTCTATACTAAAAAAGAAATTGAATATTGTGAAGAAAAAAAGTCACAGAAATATCAGCACTATGCTGCTAGGTTTGCTGCAAAAGAAGCTGCATTTAAAGCTATTTCATGGAAGATAAAAGATAAATATGAGGTTTGTTGGAAGGACTTTGAAGTTGTAAATGACAAACAAGGAAGACCAAAATTAAATATTATAGGAATTGATTTAAAAGATATTGAAAATATAGATTTGAGTATATCACATTGTAAGGAATATGCGGTAGCAAATGTGACAGTTTTAGGAAGGTAGTTTTATATGAAATTTTTTGATAGTCATGCACATTTAGATGATGAAAAATTTAATGATGATAGAGAAGAAATAATTGAAAAGATACATAATGATGAGATAGAAAATTTTGTATCTGCTGGATATAGCTTAGAGGGTTCAAAAAAAGCAGTAGAATTGTCTAAAAAATATGAATTTATTTATGCTACTTGTGGTATTTCTCCAAATGATATTCCACAAACAGAAGATGAATTGTGGAAAGATTTAGCTGAAATATCTAATTTAGTGAAGAAAAATAATAAAGTAGTTGCAATTGGTGAAATAGGATTAGATTATTATTGGAATAAAGAAAACAAAGGATTACAAAAAATAGCATTTATAGAGCAAATAAAAATGGCTAATGAATTACAGCTTCCAATAGTAATACATACAAGAGAAGCAGTTATGGATACTTTAGAAATTTTGAAGGATAATAAAGTACAAAAGAAAGGAATATTTCATTGTTGTCCATTAAATCGTGAATTAGTAAAAGAGGGATTAAAGTTAGGATTCTATATATCTTTTGCTGGTCCAATTACTTTTAAAAATTCTAAAAATGCAAATGAAATTATAGAGATGGTACCAATGGACAAAGTTTTAATTGAAACAGATAGCCCATACTTGTCGCCAGAACCTTTGAGGGGAAGACGAAATGATCCAAGAAATGTAAAATATATGGCAAAAAAAATAGCTGAGGTTAAGAAGATAACTTTGGAAGAGGTAGCTAGTGTCACATATAAGAATGCAAAAGATGTATTTAATATAAAAAAATAAAACACTAAAGAGCTCATTTAAGAGCTCTTTAGTGTTTTTTCGGCTATTTAGTTATTGTTTCCAAAATCAACTTTTACATTTCTTCTAGCCTCATCACTTTCAGCTTTGAATAAATCACGAGCTTTAAAATTAAACATTCCAGCAATGATATTAGAAGGGAATACTTGTAACTTTGTATTATACATTGTTACAGTATCATTATAGAATTGTCTAGAAAAAGAAATTTTATTTTCTGTATTTCTTAATTCTTCTGATAATTCTGAAAAATTTTGATTAGCCTTTAATTCAGGATAGTTTTCTGAAACAGCCATAATTGTTTTCAAAGTTGTAGATAATTGGTTGTCTAGCTCAGCTTTTTCAGAAACACTATTAGCATTTGCCCATGAAGTTCTAAGACTAGCTATCTTTTCAAAAGTTTCTTTTTCATGAGTCATATAACCTTTTACTGTTTCTACAAAGTTAGGTATTAAATCGAACCTTCTTTGTAATTGTACATCTATTTGACTCCAAGCATTATCAACTTTTATTTTAGATTGAACTAAACTATTGTACATTCCAATAACCGCAATTATTAGAACTACAACGATTCCTAATATAATCCAAATAGTCATTATTATTCCTCCTCTTTTAATAATATATAACGATATAATAACATATTACTTGAATTTATACAATAAAAAATACAAAAAATTGTATATAGATAACAAGCATTTATTATTCACAGATTATAAACGTTATATTTAGAAATTATAATAAGCAATTAAAAGTAATATTTTTAACAGAAGGACATATAATATAAAGAAATGCTTATATAGTTAAGAAAAAAGTGGAAAAGCCCAAATTTGACAAAAATAAGAAAAAAGAGTATAATAAATGTGTTGCCAAAAAGGAGGTAATAAATTTTTATGAAAAGAGAAGAAAAAGCTTCAATTTCTATAATAAAGATTATATGTGTAAGTATTATATTAATTTTAATATCAGGAATAGGAGTTATGGCAGTTAATACCAACTTGAAGGATATAAAAATTATTCTTCAAAATGGATATGAAATGACAGCATTAACTTCAAAAACTACAGTATCGGAAGTATTAGAAGAAAATAATATTGTATTAAAAGAAGATCAAAAAACAATACCAGACTTAGATAGTGAAATATCAGCTGGTCAAAATATTCAAATAACAGATAAGTCATACAATGAGGTTAAAATAGCCAAAATATCAGAAGAAGGTGCAGAAACAACTTTAGAACAATTATTACAAAATTATGCTCCAATCACTGAAAAAATAGTAGTAGAGCAAGTTGCAATCCCATATGAGACAATAACAAAAAATTCAACTAGTGCAGACTCAAATACAACTAATAAAGTTTTAAAAGAAGGAAAAGACGGAATAAAAGAAGTAACATATAAAATAAAATATCAAAATGAAGTAGAAATTGAAAAAACAGTTATATCAGAAGTAGTAGTTCAAGAGCCTGTAAATAAAATTGTTCAAGTTCAAAAGAAAGTAGAAACATCTAGAAGTGCTGATTTACCAAGAACATCAGGAACAACAACTACAGCAGTAATTGACGGAGAAACTTATAAAATCACAGCGTATTGTTCTTGTAGCAAATGTTGTGGTAAAACTACAGGAAGAACAGCATCAGGAACACAAGCAACAGCAGGAAGAACAGTTGCAGCACCATCGAAATTTGCATTTGGAACAAAACTAAATATAGGTGGACATATCTACACAGTAGAAGATAGAGGCGGAGCGATAAAAGGAAATAGAATTGACATTTATGTAAGTTCTCATTCAGCAGCATTACAATGGGGAGTAAAATACTTACCTGTTAGTGTAGCACAATAAATTTAATGTGAAAAATATCTCAGTTAATAATTTAATTAACTGAGATATTTTCTATTTGATATAGGTTGCCATTTAGCCTGAAATATAGTAAAATAGGTAAAGAAACAAGGTTATAATAAGAGGTGTAAAAATGAAATTAATTTCATGGAACGTAAATGGAATAAGAGCATGTATAAACAAAGGATTCAAAGAATTTTTTCAAAAAGCAAACAGTGACATTTTTTGTATTCAAGAAACAAAATGTCAAAAAGACCAAATCGAATTAGAATTTGAAGGTTACAAAAGTTACTGGAATAGTGCTGAAAAAAAGGGATATTCTGGAACAGCAATATTTACAAAAAAAGAGCCAATAGATGTTAAATATGGAATAGAAATAGAGAAACATGATAAAGAAGGAAGAGTAATTACATTAGAATATGAAAAATTTTATATTGTAAATATATACACACCAAACTCTAAAAGAGAATTAGAAAGATTAGATTATAGACAGGAATGGGAAGATGAAATTAGAAAATACCTGTTAAAACTAAACCAATCAAAACCAGTTATTATGTGTGGAGACTTAAATGTAGCACATAAAGAAATTGATTTAAAAAACCCTAAAACTAATCATAAAAGTGCAGGATTTACAGATGAAGAGAGAAATAAGATGACTGAACTATTAAAAGCAGGTTTTATAGATACATATAGATATTTATATCCTGACAAAGAAAATGTATATACATGGTGGTCTTATATGAGAAAGGCAAGAGAAAAGAATGTAGGATGGAGAATTGACTATTTTATTGTTTCAAATGATATAAAAAATAAAATAAAAGAAGCAAAAATAGATGAAGATGTAATGGGAAGTGATCATTGCCCTGTAGAATTAGAAATAGAAATATAAGGAAGGAATGAAATGAAAATGAGTGAAATTAGAAATCATTTTAAAAAATGGATATATTGGTTTTTACTTGGTGTTGCAATTATTATTGTATACAAAGCTCTTGATAATTTTGGAGACGTAGTTGATGTAATAGGAAAATTTTTTGGGATTATAAGTCCATTCTTTGTGGGAATATTTATAGCATATTTACTTTATATTCCTTGCAAAAAAATGGAGGAAGCATATAAAAAATCAAAAAGAAAATTGATAAAGAAAAATGCAAGAGGAATGAGCATAATAAGTATATACTTTATTATAGCAATATTAATTATTATATTGGTTAGTGTTATTTTACCAGTTGTAATAGAAAGTATAAAGGACTTAGTAAATAATATACAAGGATATTTCGAGATAGCAATAAATAATTATAACAATTTACCATCAGATTCAATGTTAAAGGGTGATTGGGCTCAAGATGTAATAACTAATATACAAAATATAAATATTAAGCAATATTTTAATTTAGACATGATTGTACAATATGCTATAGGAGCAGTTAATGCAGTAACAAGTATATTTGATATATTTGTAGCAGTAATTGTATCAGTTTATATCTTATCAGAAAGAGATGAAATATTAGGCTTTTTAAAGAAATTTGCTTGTGCAATTTTTAAAGATAGAACATATAAAAATATTGATAAATATTTTAACAATTCAAATGAAATATTCTTTAAATTTATAGCAAGTCAGTTTTTAGATGCAATAGTGGTTGGAATATTAGTAACTATAGCGATGACAATAATGGGAATAAAATATGCACCATTATTAGGATTTTTTATAGGACTATTTAATATGATACCATATGTAGGTGCTATCATTGCTGTTGCAATATCTGCAGTTATAACCTTAATAACAGGAGGATTAACACAAGCAATTTGGATGTTGATTGTAGTTATCATATTACAACAAATTGATGCTAATATTATTAATCCTAAAATTGTGGGACAATCATTAAAAGTAAGTCCATTATTAGTTATATTTGCGATAACAGTTGGAGGAGCTTATTTTGGAATGTTAGGAATGTTTCTAGCAGTGCCAGTTAGTGCAGTTGTTAGAATACTAGTAGAAGACTATGTAGATTTTAAATTGGCAGAGAAAATAAAAAAGAAAGAAACAGAAATCGAAAGTAGTAAATCATATTAAAAATATTAGATAAGGAGGAAGATTTTATGAGAAATGATATAACAGAAAGATTCATTATTAATATGTATGTGAGAGGAATGAAGATAAGCGAAATAGCTAATACGGTAAATATAACGCCACAAGAAGTTACAGAAATAATTGAAAAAAGTAAAAGAGAAATTTCTAAGAAAACAGAAAAAATAGAGAATGAGGATAGTAGAAGACTTAATGTTCAAGTGAGGAAAGTTAATAGCACTTCAAAAATAATTAAAGAGGGAAAAGAAGAAGTTAAAGAAAAGATGATAGTTAGTAAGACGTCAAAAAAATTATTAGAAATAAAAAAGAAGATTATGAGTGGAGAAGAATATGACAAAGAAGAATTAAAAAGATTAAGAAATAGAATAATTATAAAGAATTATCGTAAGCCAAATCGTGGAGAAATTGAAGATCTAATACAAATATATGTGCAATTAAGTAGATTTACAAATGCAAAGGCGATTGTAAGAGAGATATACTATGAATTGCCAAATAAAAATGACGAGAAAAGGATTATGTCTGGAATTGAAGAACAAGAATTAAGTTATAATATTATGAAATATCTAAAAAATGGAATGAGTGTAGAACAAATAGCAGAGAACTTACATTTATATACTGTTGATGCAATTAAAGAGGTAAATAAACAAAAAGAGTTGAATAATGAAATTAAGATAATGCATAAAGAGGGAAAAAGTGAAGTAGATATAGCAGAGTTGTTGAATGAAAATATACAACGAGTTAAGTGGGGTCTTGAGTCGAAAAACAAAGAACAAAGCATTACAGAAAAAGATGAAAATGAAAGATAAAAAAATATATTTAATGTACTTGTTTTTTTGTGAATTATCATGTATAGTATTTATCATGTATAAAATATTATTTTATTAAAATTAATAAAAATGAAAAGGAGAAGTTATATGCTAAAAAAATATTTATTAGTATTTTTTATATCAATGGTACCGTTAATTGAATTAAGAGGAGCAGTTCCAGTAGGACTAAGTAATTTATGGGGAGATGCACTTCCAATAATACCACTTTATATAATTTGTATTATAGGAAATATGTTGCCTGTACCTATTATCTTTTTCTTTGCTAGAAAAGTTTTAGTATGGGGAGCAGACAAAAAAATTATCGGAAAATTCTTTAAATTTTGTTTAGAAAAAGGCGAAAAAGGCGGAAAGAAATTACAAGAAAAAGCAGGAAAAGGATTATATTGGGCATTGTTTCTTTTTGTAGGTATACCACTTCCTGGAACAGGAGCTTGGACAGGAACACTTGCAGCAAGCCTTTTAGATATGGATTTTAAAAAGAGTGTTATTGCGGTTATGGCAGGAGTTGTTTTAGCTGGAATTATAATGGGGCTAGCATCTGCAGGAGTGTTTGGTGCTATTGGTGCATTTTTGAAATAATAACTTTGGATATATAAATCTTGATGAATTTATATGTAAGTGTTAGATAATGTATGAGAGATAAAAAATTGATATTGAGATAGAAGAAATTCAAATTTTCTGTCTCAATATTTTTTTGTGGTTTGATAAATTGCTACGGCTATAAAGGATTAATAAAGATTAGGTATAATTTTATTACAATAATGTTAAATAAAAGAAATAGAAAAGTAATAAGTTAGTGAGAGATAGTATCCGTAAGAAAGCTAGAAAAGTATAAAAATAGTAATATTGAAAAGATTTTTTTATTATGAAATAATTAAATAAGATAATAGTGTCATTAGGGGGAGAAATATGTTTAAATTTAAAGAAAATAAAAAAGCAAAAATAATTTTAATAGTCGTACTTATGATTATTACTTTAATCAGTATTATATTGAGTATGTGTGTAAAAAATTCTAAAAATATAAATGAAGCAGAAATGAAGGTAGCTAAATCATATACTCAAGTTGAAGAAGATGACGATAAAACACAAAGTGATTTTGTTAAGTTTGATGCTTATGTTTTAAAAGATTTAGATGGAGATGGAAAAGCAGAAAAACTTAGAGGTACTTGTAAAGAAATTGGAAGTCAAGACACTTTGTATATGCAACTTAATGTAAATTCAGAGGGAACGTTAAAGGATGCAAAAATAAAAATAGATGGAAAGAACTTTTTCTTATCAACTTCATTAGTTGCAGATAATGTAATTAATGGAAATTATATTTCATCTAATGTAAACTCTATAGATTTACAAGAAATAAAAGAGGGAACTAATGCACTAATACAAGGGTTAATTTTAAGTGGAGATTATAAGTATTCTTCAACAAAAGCATCTGCAATACAATCTGGAAATATAAATAATTATTCAAGAAAAGATAATAAAGTAACTTTAGAAGGGACATATGTAAACAGCAAAGGAGAAGAACAAGAAATAAAGAAAGATGTGTTTTTAACAGTAGATTGGTATGGTGATGTAACTGCTAATATAGATAGTGTATCTCAAAAATGTATATTAGATAAAGAAAATTCAAGTATTAAGTTAAATGTAGAAGTGTCTGAATTGCAGAAAAAATTAATGCTTTCAAAGTTATGCGTACAAGGGACAATTCCACAATTAAATGGATATTCACCTATTGAAGTTTCTGTTCAAAATGGTGAATATGATAAAGATACAAGGGAATTTCACATAGAAAGATCAAGTCAAATATATTCAGATGGAACAATAGAAAATCCGATAAAGAGAAATTATATTTTCCAACTTGAGGTACAATATCCGCAAGAAGCAATTTCAAGTATGAAAGATGGAAATTATATATTAAATATTCCAGTATCAGCTTATTATGAGGCATATAATAATTTGAATTTATATGAAGATGGAATAGTGAAAAGTAATACTGCTGAAAGAGAAATTCAAGCAATATTATGTTTCCCGGAAGTAGAAACAAGAGAATATGCATATAGTACAAGTGTAAATGAAAAATTAAATAAGAAAAATGTATTAGATGTTTACAAAGGGGTACAAGATATAAAAGATGATACATATGAAGTAACATGGCAGATATTACGAATGAAAAATACTCAGGATGATGTAATAGTGATAAAACAAGAGCAATCAGATACTCTAGGTAGTATGGAAACAAATTGTATAAAGAATGTGGGAATATATTTTTCAGGAGATATACAAAGTCTATTAGGAGAAAATGGAACAATAAAATTATACAATAATGAAACGAATGAATTAATAAAAACATTTTATAAGAGCAATTGGAATGAAAAATATTATTATTCAGATGATGTTAAGATTATAAGGATAGAAACTAGTAGTGTTCAACCTGGTGAAAATGGAAACATTAAGGTTAATAATATGAAAAAGATAGATTCATTAGCATTAAGTAATTCTATAACTAAAGAAGAATTACTTAAATATAATTATATTTATAATTACAGTACAGCAATATGTAATAATACTGTATATGCGACAGAGGTTACTGATTTTAAAACTCCTTCTTCTATTATAAGTGTGTCAACTAATAAAAAGAATATTTCTAGCCAAGTAGAAAATCAAATTTGCCTAGATATAGAAGCAAGTAATAATTGCGTACAAAGTTGGAAAGATGGTAAATTTTTAGTGAAATTACCTTCTCAGATAGTAAATGCTAATATAGACGAAATAAGAACTAATAGTTCTAATGTAAATATATCAAAATATAGCAAATACGAGCAAGATGGAAATATCTATATACAAATAGATACTCAAAATGAAAAACCAATAAACTTTGCAATTAGTTTATATATGACTATAAGATGTGACCCTATGACTAAAACTGACAATTATAATATAGAAGTATATGCAAGTAATCCAGAAAATGAAGTATATGAGGTAGACCATACGAAATCAGATATTTATGATATTAATAACAATGGAGATACAAATGATGTAGTTGCATATGCAAAAACAGGTGTAAATATTATGGCACCTAACAATTTAATTACTACAGAGAATATTATTGACGAAAATGGCAATGCGATAGCAAAAGAGTCAGAAAATCTAGAAATAGACAAAAGTGACTTGAGCAAAACTCAGAAAATAGAAATAAAAATATTTAATAATTATTCAGGTGGTGATATAAGAGATGTTGTAATAGTTGGAAAACTACCATTTAGAGATAATACATATGTAATAGATGGAAATAATATGGGATCTGATTATTCTACATCTATGTTTTCTGAAGGAATAAAAATTCCAGAAAAATTAAAAGATAAGGTGAAAATATATTATTCAGAAAAAGATAATGTAACAAGAGATTTAAAAGATAGTAATAATGAATGGGTTGAGAGTCCTAGTGATTTTTCAAAAATAAAATCATATTTTATTGATTTAAGCCAATTGGTTTTAAAAATTGGTGATAAATATTCATTTGTATATGAAATAAATTTGCCAGATAATGTAGAATATAATCAAAATTCTTATTCAACACATGCGGTATATTTCAACTTAGATACTAATGAAGGAAAGTTATATCAAAGAGTTGAAACAAATAAATTAGGAATTCTAGTTGCTAAAAAATATAATTTAGATATAACAGATTATGAAGAATTTACAGCAGAAACTGTTAAAGGTGTTACATATAATATATCAGATGGAAAAGAGAACATAATTGGAACAACAGACGAAAATGGTAATTTAAAAATCAAAAATTTATATGTAGAAAAAGAGTATAAGATAACAAAAACTAATGTTACATCAAATTATGAATGTGATTCTACTGAAAGAAAGATAAAAGTAAATGCTAATGATGGAACTTTAAGTATAGAAAATGTAGCTGGAGAATTTAAGGAACAGGAAGTTATAAATGAACAGAATCTAGTTAAATTATCATTAGAAAACAAAGTTAAATATGCTTTAAATTTAGTAAAAACAGAAACAGAAACTCAAAATAAGATTAGTAATGTTAAGTTTTTATTAAAAGGTAAAGGAATTTCAGAAAATGGAGTAATAATACAAACTCTAAACGATGGAAGTGTGTATATATCAGGATTATACCAAAATGAAATTTATACTTTAAAAGAAATATATGCTGAAGGATATAAGGAAATAAATGAAGAAATAAGATTTAAAGTTCAAAGCAATAACAAACAATATATAGCATATGACTTAGATAACAAATTCAAGGAAATTAGTATTAATAAAGAGAGTGGAAAAGTTCCAGTATTATCAACAGTTTTAGAAAATGAAAAAGAAGATGCGTATACGTTTAATTTGACTAAATATCAAAAAAATAGTGATAATGTAGTACCAAATACTAAGTTTAATATTAAAGGTAAATGGTTTCCGGAGGAAGGAAAAGAATACTTGACAGATAAAAATGGAGAAATTGAACTAACTTTGTATGCAGGATATGAATACACAATAAAAGAAATAGAAGCTGCTAAAGGATATGTATTAAATGAACAAGAAATAAAGTTTATTGCAACTAAAGATAATGATGGAAATTTAAAATTTGCAGTGACACAAGGTAATTTCAAACAAGAACCAAATGTAGTAAATAATATAGTTTATGTTCAAATGGATAATGAAAAAACATTTGAGATAATAAAAGAAGATGAAGAGACTGGAAAACTATTAAAAGGAGTAAAATTTGCTATATATAAAGTTGAAAAAAATGAAGATGGAAGTGAGAGTTTATCAGAGGCTAAAAATATTAATGGACAAGTTGTTGGAAAAGAAGAATTTATAAACAAAGTAAAATATAGAGTTCTTGAAACAGATGAAGAAGGACGAATTCAAGAAAGCTTAGAGTCAGGATTATATAAAGTAATAGAAGTTCAGGCTCTTGAAGGTTACTATTTAGGAAGTTTAGAAGAACATACATATTATTTTGGGATTGATGAAAGCCAAAAAGGAGAAAGTGAAATAACTATAAAAGCTGAATATTCAGATATTAAGCAGACAAGTATGAGTCAAACAAATGATGGCGGATATGTAGGAGTGTGTGGTAGAAAAATTACTAAATACAATTCACAGTTTGAGGTTGAATGGGAGAAAAGTAATGAATTAATTGATGAATCAATTGGTAATTATTATTGTTCTTATAATCAAGTAATACAACTTAATGATGGGGGGTATATTGCACTTGCTAGTAAAGGTTATTCGCATGATGATGAAAAAATGATAGTTTTAAGTAAATTTAATTATAAAGGAGAAAGTGAGTGGAATCAAATTGTTCCTGCTAAAGGAAATGCTGGAAATATTATAATAAGCAAAGATAATTATATCATGGTTGCAGTTGGAAAAAATTCTTATAATGATACAATAGAATCTGCTCAACAAGGAGGTAGTTCAAGACCTACAATTGGGATTTTTAAATATACTTTACAAGGAGATTATATTGGACAAAAAGAATTTTTCACTGGAGGAGAATATAATGGCGTAGAATGTGCAAAGATAATGGAGGATAATAATGGCAATTTTATAGTTTATTCTACGAATTCGCAGTATGAGGGAGGATGGATATTAAAACTTGATAAAAATCTAGATTTGTTATGGGTAAAGAAACTTGGAAAAACAGCACATGGATATTATAGTTCAGTTAATGTACTTGAGGATGGTTGTATAGATAATGATGGAGGATATCTATTTGTAGGAACAACTCAAGAAAGAGCAGAATATGGAGTATATACAAATGCAGTAAGAGGTGATAATTATTCAATATCAGCAGTAATTGCCAAATATAGTAAACAAGGTGAATTAGAATGGATTGAAGAAGTAGAAACTGAAGATATATCAAATGGAAATGTAGAAAAATTATATGGAATATTGAAACTGAAAGATGGAAGTTATGTAGTTCAAGGTGAAAAAAGTATATATAAATATTCACCTGAGTTTGAATTGGAAGATAAATATGAATTTAATAAAAAAATCGTAAATTATGATAGTGATTACTATTCATATAGAAAATCAATTAAAAATGTAACAGTAACAAATAATGATGAAATATTAATACCAATAGAATTGAACTCAGAAAGAATAAGTGCAACAACTTTATTAGAAATAAACAAAGAGGCAGCATCTATACCACAAAAAACAGAAATAAAAGTATATAATTCTTTAAAGGAATATGAAATAACTACAGCATGTGGAGAAAATGGAAAGATAAGCGGAAGTGAAGATTTTTTATATGAAAAAGTAAAACATGGAAAAGATGCAACAAAAGAAATTGTTGTTACTCCAAATGATGGGTATAGAGTTTTAAGTATATCAGTTAATGGCGAAAATATTAATTTTTCTGAGGAAGAAGATAATAGTGTAAAGATTCCATTGTTTAAGAATGTTACACAAAATAAAAATGTATATGCGACATTTATAGAAGAATCTAAAATGGGAGAAATAATTGTAAATCATTATAAAACTGACACAACAGAAGAAGTTGCTGATAAGCAAATAATAAGAGGAAATATTAATGATAAATATGTGACGAATCCTAAGGAATATATTGCAAATTATAGCTTAAATACTGAAAAATTGCCAGTAAATGCCACCGGAAAAATAACAAATGAAACAACACAAGTAACATATTATTATAATGAGAATCCTGTAAAAATAGTAACTAGTTATATTAATATGGAAACAAATGAGTATATGCAGGATGATAATATACAATATAAAAATATAGGGGAAGAATATGAAACTCAGGGAATGGATAATATACCAGATGGATATGAATTATTTAAAGAACCAGAAAATAGAAGTGGTACAATTACAGATAGTTTAGATAGCACAGAAATAAATGTAGTATATTATTATAAATTAAAAGAGTATATCGTAAAAACTAATGTTATAAATGATGGTGGAACTATATCAGGGCAGGGGAAAGATGCATACGAAATAGTGAAACATGGAGAAGATTCAAAAAAGAAAATAGAAATTGTACCATATAGTGGATATAAAATTTCGAAAATAAAAATAAATGAAAAAGAAATAGAAATTAATGCGAATGATGCGGGAATAGTAGTTATAGACAAATTAGAAAACATTAAAGAAAATAAAAATATAACTGTTGAGTTTGAAAAAATAAAATCAAAAGTTATAATAAAATATCTTGGAAAAGAAACAAATCAAGAAATATCAGAAGAACAAATAAAAGAAGGCGAAGTTGGAGAAGAATATGTTGCAATTCCAAAAGACATAAAAGATTATGTTTTAGTTGAACCTATTCCACAAAATGCAAAAGGTCAATTTGAAGAAGAGGCAATAATAGTAAAATATTATTATGCAAAAGAAGAAGTGAAAAAACCAGATGATACAGATAAAAAAGATGAAGAAAATAAAGATAATACAGATAATACAGACCAAAAAGATGATAATAATGATTCGAATATTTCAAATGATAATAAACCTTCAGATAATGTAAAAGAAACAGATAATACTACTAATAAAATAAGTAATATAATAAATCCGCATACAGGAGACTATATAATTGCAGTAATAATAGTATTAATTATAGCTATTTCTATAAATGTAATAATAATAAGTAAAAGAAGGAAAGGAGGGAATAAGTAATATGAAACCAAAAGTAAAAAAGATAATATTATTAAGTATAGTTGCTGTTGCTTGTATGTTTTTAAGAAGTGACCAAGTTAATGCATATACTGGAAAAGTTACAGATGAAAATAAAATAACATGGAATTATACTTTAGAAAATGATGAGATAGTAGAAATAAAATATGAATCGGGAGAAATACAAGAAAATTTATATATACCATCATACTTAAATGGATATCCATTAACTAAAATTCAAGCTCAGGCATTTGAAAGTAATATGAATTTGAAAAATGTAATAATTCCAAAAACTGTTAAAGAAATTGAATATTGGGCTTTTAGTTCATGTAAAAATTTAGTAGGTATAAAAATTGATGAAGATAGTGCTTTAACTAAAATAGGTAAGCAGGCATTTTATGGCTGTTCTAACTTAGATAATATAACGATACCAGATACAGTAATAGAAATAGGATTTGGAGCTTTTGATAGGACTATTTGGTATGATAAAAAACCTTATGGAGAGCTATATATAAATAATGTTTTATATAGCTATAAAGGAGAAATGCCTGAAAATACCAATATAGTAATAAAGGAAGGAACGATTTCAATAGTTGCACGATGTTTTGACAATAAAAAGAACTTAGTTAACATAGAAATACCAGATACTGTAGTATATATTGGAGATTATGCATTTGATGATTGCACAGGATTGACTAGTATGGAAATACCAAACAGTGTTACATATATGGGAGAAGAAGCGTTTTCAGGGTGTAATAATTTAACAAGTGTAAAATTGTCTGATAATTTAAAAGAAATAAAGGATTATTCTTTTTCGGGATGCGATAAATTACAAGATATTAATATTCCTAATGCAGTTACAAATATTGGGAAAGGTGCATTTTCTAAGTGTTCTAGCTTAAAAAAAGTGAGTATATCTAATCCAATAGAAATAAAAGATAATACTTTTTACCAATGTAGTAATTTAGAAGAGGTACAATTATTAGGTGGTGCATTAGGTATAGGAGATAATGCTTTTTATTCTTGTATAAAATTATCTGATATTACAATATTAGATGTATCAGAAGAATATGATGGAAAATATAGTATAGGAGCTAATTCATTTAGTAAGTGCCAAAGTTTGACGGAAATAACGATTCCAAAAAATTTTACTAGAATTGGTTCAGGAGCATTTTCGGATTGTAGTAATTTGGAAAAAGTTAATATACTTGGAAGTATGGAGTTCATAGGAGCAGGAGCATTTTATGGAACCAAAATTAGTAGTGGATTTGTAGAAAAACATATTAGAGATAAAGATATTGTTAGTTTTGTAATAGAAGAAGGTGTAGGACAAATTGGGGATTATACATTTTTAGGAGCTGAAAATTTAAAATCTGTTCATATACCATCAACAGTATATCATATTACAGAAAAGGCATTTTATGGATGTAATAACTTAGAGACAGTTACTATATCACAAGATAATCCATGTTTTACAATCGAAGATGGAATTATATATAATAAAAATAAAACAATATTGATAAGATGCTTGCCAGGAAAAAATACTAAAGTAGAAATTCCAAATACAGTTACAGAAATAGAAGAGTATGCTTTTATGGGGTGCTCAAAATTAAAAGGAACATTAACAGTGCCAGGTAGTATTAAAAAGATATCAGAACATGCTTTTGAAAGATGTACAAGTGAGATTCCATTGGTTTTAGAAGAAGGAATAGAAAGTATAGAAGCATGTGCATTTTCAAATTCACACTTTATAGGAAATTTAACCATACCTAATAGTGTTACTCGAATAAATTGGGAAGCATTTATTAATTGTGATAAGTTTAATGGAAAATTAAATTTAGGAAAAGTAGAATATATAGCAACTGGAGCGTTTACTAATTGTAGTGGATTTACAGGAGATTTAGTTATTCCAGAAGAGTTATCAAGTATAGGTCAAAATGCTTTTCAAAATTGTACGGGATTTGATGGAAAGTTATATGTTGGACAAAAAGGTATATCAATATCTTATTATGCTTTTTTAAATTGCATAAAGATAAAAGAGATTGTAGGAAAAATATCTTATTTGGGAGAGGGAGCATTTGCTAATTGTATATCTTTGATAAATACTGGCGATTATGAAGGCAGTGGTTATGCTTCATGTGCATATTATGGATGTAAAAACTTGAAATACATAAATGTAAAAGAAATGAGAGGTATGTATAGTGGGTTTGACAGAGCAACTAGCTTAGAAGAAGTGAAAATAAAGGAAGGAGTAACAAGTCTATGTTCAGGAATATTTGCGAGATGTACAAGCCTAAAAACAGTATACATACCATCTACTGTAACAAATATAAACGAAAATGCTTTTTATGGATCAGATAATATAGAAAATATTTATGTGGCACAAGAAAAAGCAAAGGTTAATTTTGATGAGATATTAAGAAAGTATTGCAAAAATATACATTATTTAGATGATAATGTATATAAAATAGAGAAAAATGTACCACAAAATATAAAAATTATTGATGTACAGAACTCCTCAAAAGATGGAATAAAATATGGTGATACATATAAATTTAAAATACAAGCAGTTGAAGGTTATGAAATATCAGATATTATTGTAAAAGTAAAAAAATCAGGTGAAGAGATAGAGCTTACAGGAAAAGAAGTTGATGGAGAAGTAATTTATGAAATAGAAGAGATAAAAGAAGATATAGAAATAATAGTAACTGCCAATATTGAAAAAATAGAAGATACTGATACAGCGATTAAAGATACGAATGAGTTAAATGTAAATATAGAAGGATCTGATAAAGAAAACAATACCGGAAACAATAATGATAAAAGTGTTAAAAAGCTTGACATTAATGAGTAGAATGTGATATCATATTAAAGATTCGTATAATAAATATGCCCTAGAAAGTTAAAAATAAGAATAAGGGTGATTAAAATAAAAAATATTAACAAAAGTAAAAGATAAAGAAACACTAGAGCCAGTTGAAAAATCAAAGATTTTCAACAGCTCTTTTGTTGCCGTTTATAAAAAGTTGATTTTTAATATCAAAATAATTTACAATTCAAAAGTTTAAAATTAAAAGAAGAGGAATTAAATGTAAGGAGCCCTAAGTAATTTTAATATGTAAAAGCAGACATTTTAAAAACTTAGTAAGCAAATTATCATTTGAGAGGGACTTCTTTTAAATAAAATATATTTATTTCTGCTTAAATACATTTTATGGGGTGATTTTTTTGAAAATTAAAGAAGTTAAATACGAGAAAGCCTCTCGTAAAGATTTCGCAAAAGTTGGCGATTATATTGAAATGCCAAACCTAATCAAAGTGCAAAAAGACTCATATGACTGGTTTATAGAAGAAGGATTAGGAGAAGTATTAAAAGATATTTCACCAATTGAAGATTATTCTGGAAATTTAGTTCTTGAATTTTTCGATTATTACATGGAGGAAAAAACAAAATATTCAGTTGAAGAAGCAAAAGAAAGAGATGCTACATATTCTACAAGATTACATGTAAAAGTAAGATTAATTAACCGTGAAACAGGTGAAATTAAAGAACAAGAAATTTACTTAGGTGATTTCCCACTTATGACAGATAGTGGAACCTTCGTAATTAATGGTGCAGAAAGAGTAGTAGTAAGCCAATTAGTACGTTCACCAGGTTGTTATTATGGAGAAGAATTTGATACAAAAACAGGAAAAAGAACATACAATTCTACAGTTATGCCATTAAGAGGAGCATGGCTAGAATATGAAACAGATGGTAATGATATATTCTGGGTACGTGTTGATAGAACAAGAAAAGTTCCAGTAACCACATTGCTTAGAGCAATTGGGATAGCAACAGATAGCCAAATAATAGATTTATTTGGTGAAGAAGAAATGCTAAAAGCAACAATAAACAAAGACACTATTAAAGATCAAGATGAAGCCTTAATTGAAATTTACAAAAAATTAAGACCAGGAGAACTTCCAACAGTTGATGCCGCAAGAAATTTATTTAATGGATTATTTTATGATAATAAACGTTATGATTTAGCCAAGGTTGGTAGATATAAATTTAATCAAAAATTAGCATTAGCTACAAGAATTAAAGATAAAGTATCTGCAAATGATATAGTAGATAGTGAAACAGGAGAAGTTTTTGTACAAGCAGGGGAAATTATCTCTGAAGAAGTAGCAGAAGAAATTCAAGATTCAGGAATTAACATTGTAGATATTATGGTTGGAGATAAAAAAGTAAGAATTATAGGAAACTCTACATGCAATATCCACAAAGTATTACCAACAGTTGACTTAAGTAAATTACATATAAAAGAATTAGTAAATTATAATGTTTTAAAAAACATTGTAGACAATACATCTGAAGAAGAATTAGTAAAAGCTTTAGAAGAAAGAATGGATGAATTAGTACCAAAACATATTACAACAGAAGATATGATAGCTTCTATTAACTATTTATTAAATCTTTCTCATGGATTAGGAAAACCAGATGATATTGACCATTTAGCAAACCGTAGAATTCGTTGTGTTGGTGAATTATTACAAAACCAATTTAGAATTGGTTTAACAAGATTAGAAAGAGTTGTTCGTGAAAGAATGACAATTCAAGATTTAGATGTAGTTACACCACAAACATTAATCAATACAAAACCAATCACATCAGCAATTAGAGAATTCTTTGGAAGCTCACAATTGTCACAATTTATGGATCAAACAAACCCATTATCAGAATTAACACATAAAAGAAGAATTTCAGCTTTAGGACCTGGAGGATTAACAAGAGAAAGAGCAGGATTTGAAGTACGTGACGTTCACTATACACATTATGGTAGATTATGTCCTATAGAATCTCCAGAAGGGCCAAACATTGGACTTATTTCAGCACTTTCTTCATTTGCTCAAATTAATGAATATGGATTTATTGAAACACCATATAGAAAGGTAGATCCAGAAACACATAAATTAACAGATATTGTTGAGTATATGAGTGCAGATGTAGAAGATAACTACATTATTGCTCAAGCATCAGAACCAGTTGATGAAGATGGAAAATTTGTACATCCACGTATTAGAGTTAGATTTAAAAATGAGGTTATTGAAGTAGATAGTGATAAAGTACAATATGTAGACGTATCACCAAAACAATTAGTTTCTGTTGCAGCAGCAATGATTCCTTTCTTAGAGCATGATGATGCTAAGAGAGCCTTGATGGGAGCAAACATGCAACGTCAAGCAGTACCTCTTATGATTACAGAAAGCCCAATTGTAGGAACAGGTATAGAATATAGAGCAGCAAAAGATTCAGGAATTTTAGTATTAGCAGAAGATGATGGAGTAATTGAAAAAGTAACATGTGATTCAATAACTGTTAAATATAAAAATGGAAAAACAGTTGTACATAAATTACGTAAATTTAAAAGAACAAACGGTGGAACTTGTATTAACCAAAAGCCAATTGTAAAAAAAGGTGAAAAAGTTAAAAAGGGAGATGCCATTGCTGATGGACCAGCTACACAAAATGGAGAAATGGCACTTGGTAAAAACGTATTAGTAGCTTTCTCAACATGGGAAGGATACAATTACGAAGATGCTATATTAATTAATGAAAGATTAGTAAAAGAAGATGTATTTACATCAATTCACATTGAAGAATATGATTGTGAATGTCGTGACACTAAATTAGGAGCAGAAGAAATTACAAGAGACATTCCAAACGTTGGTGATGATTCATTAAAAGACTTAGATGAAAATGGAATTATTAGAATTGGTGCTGAAGTTAGACCAGGAGATATTTTGGTTGGTAAAGTTACACCAAAGGGAGAGACTGAATTAACAGCAGAAGAAAGATTATTAAGAGCTATCTTTGGAGAAAAAGCAAGAGAAGTTAGAGACACATCTTTAAGAGTACCACATGGAGAAGCTGGAACAATAGTTGATGTTAAAATATTTACTAGAGATAATTCAGACGAATTAGGACCTGGTGTTAACCAAATTATTAGATGTTATATTGCAACAAAAAGAAAGATTTCTGTTGGAGATAAAATGGCAGGACGTCATGGTAACAAAGGTGTTATTTCAAGAGTTTTACCAGAAGAAGATATGCCATTTATGCCAGATGGTACACCAATTGATATTTTATTAAACCCATTAGGTGTTCCTTCTCGTATGAACTTAGGTCAAGTTTTGGAGGTTCACTTAGGTGGCGCAGCAAAGGCATTAGGATGGAAAATTTCTACACCAGTATTTGATGGTGCAACAGAGGAAGATGTAAAAGAATTATTAGCAAAAGCTGGCATGAGTGAAGATGGAAAAATGACTTTATATGATGGTAGAACAGGAGATCCATTTGCAAGCCCAATTACAGTAGGAGTAATGTATATGTTAAAACTACATCACTTAGTAGATGATAAGATACATGCTCGTTCAACAGGACCATACTCATTAGTAACACAACAACCTTTAGGAGGAAAAGCACAATTTGGTGGACAACGTTTTGGAGAAATGGAAGTTTGGGCATTAGAGGCATATGGTGCAGCTTATACTTTACAAGAAATGTTAACAGTTAAATCTGATGATGTTGTAGGACGTGTTAAGACATATGAAGCAATAGTAAAAGGCGAAAATGTTCCAGAACCAGGAGTTCCAGAAAGCTTTAAAGTTCTTGTAAAAGAATTACAATCTTTAGGACTAGATGTAAGATTATATTCAGAAGATAATCAAGAATTAGAACTAAAAGAAAATATCGAAGAAGGAATAGAATATGATCCAAATCAAGATAAAAAGATATTAGCTGAAGATGAAGTTATTGCAGACGGTGACCTAGATGGTTATGGTGAAGAAGAGGACAATGAAGATTCTTTAAATGAAGATAGTGATGAATTGTTTGAAGGATTAGATGATGAAGGAGACGAATTATTATTTAATGATGATTTAAATAATGATGATATCTAATAAAAATAATCGGTTTAGATTTAAATTAATTTAATAGATTTTAAACATAAAATAAGCGACAGGATGGAATTGCAAGAGCGGTGGATAGACTTATTTTATGTTTAAAATCAAAAAATATTATAAAAGTCTAGGGGGAAAAATAGTGGACGAATTAGATATTTTTAATAAGCTAAAAATAGGAGTGGCATCTGATGAAAAAATAAGAGAATGGTCAAAAGGTGAAGTAAAAAAACCTGAAACTATAAACTATAGAACATTAAAACCAGAAAGAGATGGTTTGTTCTGTGAAAGAATCTTTGGACCAACAAAAGATTGGGAATGTCACTGTGGTAAGTATAAAAGAGTAAGATATAAAGGGATTGTATGTGATAGATGTGGTGTAGAAGTTACAAAATCAAAAGTTAGACGTGAGAGAATGGGACATATTGAACTTGCAGCACCAGTAGCTCATATATGGTATTTTAAAGGAATTCCAAGTAGAATTGCATTAATGTTAGATGTTTCACCAAGAAACCTTGAAAAAATAATTTATTTTGCATCTTATATAGTTGTAGATAAAGGAACTTCAGGATTAGAAAAATGTCAAGTGTTAAATGAAAAAGAATATCATGAAGCAGAAGAAAAATATGGTAGAGG